>UMIP01011653.1_pt1 | contig 165255 bp, 141 predicted proteins | sample 1965751 | NCBI WGS metagenome assembly UMIP01 (sample SAMEA4836117, study PRJEB28245) | human gut metagenome | biome: gut microbiome; material: fecal sample | place: Denmark | collected 2008
GGTAGACCCTGCCGACTACGACAAAGTACTTAGCGAATTAAGAGAAGGTGAAGTAAGCCTAGAAACTAAGTTCTACCTAATGTACAAAGTTTACCAACACACCGCAGTATACGATAGTATGATTTCTACCTATCTAAGAAAGAAAGTCGGCATCGAGTTCCCAGACCAAATTGCTTTCTGCTACGAGAAGTGCCAAGACCTTAGATACGGCGAAAATCCTAAACAAAACGCAGTATTTTACAAGGAAGTATTCCCTATGCAAGGTAGTTTGCCACTTGCTAAACAAATTCACGGCAAAGAACTTAGCTACAACAATATAAACGACGCTAACGGCGCTATCGCACTACTTAAAGAGTTTACCGAGCCAACTATCGTTGCAAGCAAACACTCTAATCCTTGTGGCGTTGCAAGTGCTGAAACAATATCAGAGGCGTACAGAAAAGCATACGAAGCAGACCCTGTATCAATCTTTGGTGGCATTATTGCAAGTAACCGTGAAATAGACAAGGCAACTGCCGAGCAAATTAGCCAAATATTTATAGAGATAGTAGTTGCTCCTTCGTTTAGCGACGAGGCAATCGAAATACTAACGAAGAAGAAAAATATCCGTTTGCTAGTACTTAGCGACGTATCTGCAAAGATAACGAGCGACGAATTCGATATGAAAAAGGTACTTGGTGGCTTGCTTGTTCAAGAGTACGATACTTGCCTAATCGACGACGATAAATGGCAAGTAGTTACCAAAAAAGCGCCTACCGACAAAGAGATAGAAGATATGTATTTTGCTATGGCTGTGGTTAAGCACGCAAAATCTAACGCTATCGCTATCGCAAAAGACAAAACCAGCCTTGCAATCGGCGTTGGTCAAACTAACAGAATTTGGTCGACCCAAGAGGCTATCGAACACTCTAACTTCTCAACGGAAGGTAGCGTACTAGCAAGTGATGCGTTCTTCCCGTTTAACGACTGCGTAGAGGAGGCTCACAAGGCAGGTATTACCGCTATCGTTCAACCGGGCGGTTCGATAAGAGACCAAGAAAGCATCGACCTATGCGATAAATACGGTATCGCTATGGTATTCACCGGAGATAGACACTTTAAGCATTAAGATTATGGAAGTATTAGTATTAGGTAGCGGTGGCAGAGAACACGCAATTTGCCACGCATTAAGTAAAAGTAAAAGAGTAGATAAAATACATTGCTTGCCAGGTAACGCAGGAATTAGCGAACTTGCCGTAACCGAGAATATATCTGTAATGGACAGCGAAAAGATTTTGGAGTACCTAGACAAAAACCCTAAAATCGAACTAACGGTGGTTGCTCCTGACGATCCACTAGCTATGGGTATGGTGGATATTTTGGAGGCTAACGGACACAGAGCGTTCGGCCCTAGAAAGAACGCCGCTATTATCGAGGCAAGCAAAAGTTTTAGCAAATGGCTAATGAAAAAATATGGTATACCAACTGCCGATTACGCTGAATTTACAAGTTACGACGAGGCGGTAGAATACCTTGAAAATGCAAAATATCCACTTGTAGTTAAAGCAGACGGACTAGCGCTTGGTAAAGGCGTAATAATATGCAATACCAAAGAAGAAGGCTTAGAGGCTGCAAAAGAAATGATGGTGGACCAAAAATTTAGTTTGGCAGGCAGTAAAATTATCGTAGAGGAGTTTTTGACGGGTAAGGAAGTATCGGTACTTTGCTTTACCGACGGAAAAACTATCGTCCCTATGGTATCTAGCCAAGACCACAAGCGTACTTACGACAACGACGAAGGCTTAAATACGGGTGGTATGGGTACGTTTAGCCCTAGTAGAATATACACTAGCGAAATGGCTAAGTCCGTGCAAGAAACTATTATCGAGCCAACCATTAAAGCAATGGCAGAAGAAGGTAGAGAGTTTAAGGGCGTGTTATATTTTGGGCTTATGCTAACAGACGACGGCGTAAAAGTTTTGGAGTATAACGCAAGATTCGGCGACCCTGAAACGCAAGTAGTTTTGCCAAAACTTAAAAACGATTTCGTGGACGTTATCGAGGCAACTATTGACGGCACTTTGGACAAAGTAGAGTTCAAGTGGGACGAAAGCCCTATGGTGTGCGTTATTATTGCTAGTGGTGGATACCCTGAAAACTACGAGAAAGGCAAGGAAATAACCATTGGCGACCTTGACGAAGGCGTGTACGTTTATCACGCAGGTACTAAATTTGAAAACGGTAAGTTAGTAACTAATGGTGGTAGAGTGCTTGGTGTAGTAGCAAGTGGCAAAACTATGAAAGATGCCCAAAAGAAAGCGTACGACAACGTGAAAAAAATAAGTTTTGATAAAATGCATTACAGAAAGGATATAGGTAATAAATATTATGATTAGAAGATTATTTGTAGAAAAGAAGGAAGGATTTAACGTAACTTGCAACAAGGTAAAAAACGATATTGCAAGCGTACTTGATATTCATCCCGAAGAAGTAAGGATTTTAATTCGTTACGACGTTGACGAGATAGAAAACGAAGTTTACGAGCAAGCAAAGACTTCTATTTTCAGCGAAGCACCGGTAGATAATATTTACGAAGGCGAGGTAGATCTTGGCGGTTATAGCCACTTCGTAGTAGAGTATTTGCCAGGTCAATACGACCAAAGGGCAGATAGCGCTATGCAATGCGTACAACTACTTTCTATGAAGAAAAGACCTATTATTAGATGCGCAACGGTGTACGCTTTTAAGGGTGTTACCGATAAGGAAGTTAAGGCTATTAAGAAATATCTTATCAACCCCGTTGAAGCAAGGGAAGGCAAGGACGAAATGCCTACTACTTTGCATGTTGAAACCAAACCACAAGAAAAAGTGCCCGTATTAGAGGACTTTATGCGCTATAACGACGAGGAACTTAAAGAGTATTACGACAGTATGGGCTTTGCAATGAGTTACGAGGACTTAAAGTTTGTAAAAGCCTACTTTAAGAAGGAATATAGATATCCAACCTTGACTGAATTGAAGGTTATAGATACCTATTGGAGCGACCATTGTAGGCACACTACCTTTGCAACGGAACTAACTAAGGTGGATATTCACAGCGATAATCCACACGTTGCTATCGCACTAAAAGAATATAACGATTTATTTGAAAAATATAACGGAAAACGTGAAGATAAGTACAAGTGTTTAATGGATATTGCCACCATTACCGTAAAGGAACTTAAAGCAAGAGGTCTATTAAACAACTTGGATACTAGCGACGAAATCAACGCTTGTTCGGTTGTTATCGACGTAGACAACGACGGCAAAAAGGAAGAGTGGCTACTAATGTTCAAAAACGAAACGCACAACCACCCAACCGAAATAGAGCCGTTTGGTGGCGCTGCTACTTGTCTTGGTGGCGCTATTCGTGATCCGCTATCAGGTAGAACGTACGTTTACCAAGCAATGAGAGTAACGGGCGCTGCCGACCCAACCGAAAGCTACAAAAACACGATGAAAGGCAAGTTGCCACAAAGAGTTATTACCAAAACTGCCGCAAGCGGATATTCAAGCTACGGTAACCAAATAGGACTTGCAACAGGTCAAGTAAGCGAAATGTATCACCCAGGTTACAAAGCAAAAAGATTAGAAACGGGCTTTGTAATTGCGGCTGCTCCTAGAAAGAACGTAGTAAGAAAGAAACCACAAGCGGACGATATTATCTTGTTACTTGGTGGCGAAACGGGCAGAGACGGTTGTGGAGGCGCAACGGGTTCGTCTAAGGCGCATACCGAAAAATCGGTAGAAGTTTGTGGTGCTGAGGTTCAAAAAGGTAACGCTCTTACCGAAAGAAAACTACAAAGATTATTTAGGAAAAAGGAAGTAAGCGAACTGATTATTAAATGTAACGACTTTGGCGCAGGTGGCGTCAGCGTTGCTATTGGCGAACTTGCCGACAGCCTAGATATTTATCTAGACAACGTAACTAAAAAGTACGACGGACTAACGGGTACTGAACTTGCAATCAGCGAATCGCAAGAGAGAATGGCTGTTGTAATCGAGCCTAAAAACGTACAAAAGTTTATAGCGTACGCAAAAGAGGAAAACTTAGTTGCTACGCCGGTAGCAAAGGTAACCGATAACGGCAGAATGAGAATGATATTCCACAACGACGTTATAGTTGATTTGTCTAGGGAATTTTTGAATACTAACGGCGTAAAACAATATCAAGAGGTAGAAATTGAGGATAATCTAACTCAGTATAGAAATTTACCTAACGACAGCGTTAAAAAAGATATTAAGAAAAAACATTATAAAGACGCCGTATTAAAAGAACTTTCAAGGCTAAACGTATGCTCAACTAAGGGACTAAGCGAAATGTTCGACTCTACCATAGGCGCTGGCACGGTGCTAATGCCTTGGGGTGGAAAATATCAAATGACGCCTAATACCGCTATGGTAGGCAAAATTCCGGTGCTAAGCAAAAATACGCAAACGGTATCGGTTGCAAGTTATGCTTGTTATCCTGATTTAATGTGTAGTTCGCCGTTCGTTGGCTCTGTTTACAGCATAGTAGCGTCGGTAATGAAAGCCGTATCGGTAGGCGCAAAACCTTGCACTATTAGATTAACTTTGCAAGAGTTCTTCAAAAGATTAAATAAAGATGCAAAACGTTGGGGCGAGCCAACTAGCGCATTACTTGGCGCATTGCACGCTGAGCTTGGTCTTGGTATGGGTGCAATCGGTGGTAAAGACAGTATGAGCGGAACGTTTGAAAATATCGACGTACCTCCTACGCTTATCTCTTTTGCCGTTGGTACTTCGAAAAACAAATATATCGTAAGTAATACCTTTAAGTATCACCCAAGCGCTAAAAACGTTTACTACGTAGACCTTCCTGTTGATAATTACGGAGTTCCTGAATTTAGCAAAGTGCGTGAACTTATGGATGAAGTATATCATAAGATTAAAAAGGGCGAAATCGTTAGCGCAGGCGTAGTAGAAGAAGGTGGATCGATAATTAGCGTAATCAAGTCGTGCCTTGGAAACAAAGTGGGCTTTACGGGTGAGGTTACCGAGGAAGATTTTGCTCCTAAATTCGGTAGTTTGATAGTAGTTGGTAGAAATGAAGAGGATTTGAAAGAATTAAATCCTCGTAAGATAGGCGAACTAACCAACCTACCTTATATTGAAATCAACGGCGAAAAGATTGATTTTGACGAACTATACGACAGTTACGAGAGCAAACTAAAAGGCGTATTCCCTATAACCGTAGAAGCAGAAGGCAAGGTAGAAAATATTTACTTTGCTACCGATAAGGACTTTGATAGCAACGGAATAGGTAGCCCAAGAGTACTATTACCTGTATTCCCTGGTACGAACTGCGAATACGATACCGCAAGAGCATTTGAAAGATATGGGGCAAAAACTAATATCCTAGTGGTTAAAAACCAAACGCCACAAGATATCGAGGAAAGCGTTGACGCTATTGCAAAGGCTATTAAAGAAAGTCAAATTATAGCATTGCCTGGTGGATTTAGTGGTGGCGACGAGCCTGACGGAAGTGGTAAGTTTATTGCAACCACCTTCAAAAACCCTAAGATTGCCGAGGCAGTACTAGAAATGCTATATCAAAGGGACGGACTTATGATAGGTATTTGTAACGGCTTCCAAGCGCTTATAAAACTAGGTCTTGTACCATACGGAACGATATTAGACCAAAAGGCAACTGCTCCTACCCTTACGTATAATACGATAAATAGGCATATCAGTTCAATGAGTAGAATTAGGGTAGCGTCGAATAATTCTCCTTGGCTAACGGGCGTAAAGGTTGGCGACGTATACAACGTTCCTATCTCGCACGGCGAAGGTAGATTCGTAGCAAGCGAGGAAGAATTAAGCAAAATGATTGCAAACGGTCAAATAATTACTCAGTACGTAGACGACTTCGATTCGGCAACGATGCAAGCGCCGTACAATCCAAACGGCTCTACCTATGCAATAGAAGGTATTATCAGCCCGGACGGAAGAGTGCTTGGCAAGATGGGGCATACTGAAAGATGGAACGAAGGCTTGTACAAGAATATTGACGGCGAGTACAATATGAGAATATTTGAAAGCGGTGTAAAATACTTTAAGTAGGTGATAAAGTTAATGGATTAGGTGGCTAGTAAAAGCTAATACCTAGTTATATAGGAATACAAATTTAATAATTAAGCAAGGCTAAACTGTCTTGCTTTTTTATTGCCTATAATTTAATAAATTACGTGTATTTATTTAGATTATTACGGTTTTAATAAGATATCGTATACGCCGTATGTGCTACTTATTTTGCATAAAATTACAAAATATAATATATAAAGTATTAAAAATTCAATATAAAGTTGCTATTATGTAATTATATGGTGATATTTAATATGGATTTTGACTGATAAAATTTTACTAATTAGTTTATACAACTTGGTTGTTTTAATAATTTATATTTAATATAACGAGCACGCAAGGAATAAGTACGTAGTTGCTAGAATATAGTTTATAAAATTATAATGCTTACGATAGAGATTTGGAGAGTAGTCGTTTAATTTTTTGCAAATAAAAAAACCTACTTTTCAGTAGGTTTTAATTACGTTTTATTATTATTTCGTATTTTCTCTTATTGCCGTAATGAACATATTTTCTAGTTGTTCTACCGAGTTTTCTACGGTAAATTGTTTGCCGTACTCGATATACTTTTTAGATAGTTCTCTCTTCTCTTCTTCATGCTCAATAAAGTAGTCTATCTTTTTAGCAAGGTCGTCGCTGTCGCCGTGCTCAAAAATACATTTTTCATCAAGGGCAAATTGTTGAGTGGCGCATTTAGGATTGTTGCTAATAATAGGTACTAAGCCACATCTAAATGCTTCTACACATGAAATAGCTTCAATTTCTATGTCGGAAGGGTGCACGTATAGGTCGCTAGTAGCAATTACTTTCATTAAATCTTCCTGAGAAAAGAAATTGATAAGTGGTTTAATAGGTAGTTTATTTCCCATTGCTACTATTTCGTCTTTTATAGGTCCTTTTCCTGCTATTATTAGCTGAATATTGTCTCTATATTTGCTTTTTGCAATAGCGTCTATCAGCACGTCTTGGCGTTTTTCCTTTGATAGTCTGCCGACAGATAAAATGTCAAAATGTTTTTTTGTTGGGTCAGGCTCGACAACGTCATGCAATTTATTATCTACGCAACCATTAGAAATAACACAGGTGTTTGCCTTGTAATTATTTGTTTTTAGTTCGTTTGCAATCATGTTGCTAGGGCAGTGTATATAGTCAAGATGCTTATAAAAAGTAGTTCTAAATATCCTATAAACCATACGATTTGCCCATGGATATTTTACAAGCCCTAATTGCGTTGTAACGTTTTCGGCTTGAACGTGGAATGCTCCGGTTACAGGAATGCCCATTTTTTGAGCCATCATCATAGCCTTTTTTTCTAGTCTAAAAGGCATAATTACGTGCACTATATCAGCCCCCGTAATAGCCTCTCTTATCGTTTTTTTGGTGGCTCTACCAAAAAGCAGGCCTTGTTTATGTGCAAAATACGTTGCTAGAGGTACGTATCTTTCATTTACGTTATATAGAATCTCCTTGCCAGCAGGATTGTTCCTAGTAACGCCTACGACCCTTACTTCGTGTCCCCTTTCTGCTAGGGTTTTGGCAAATTGCCTAGTGGATATCGTAGTGCCGTTATTCTCGTCACCGTACTGGTCAATAACCAGAGTTATTATCATAAAAACCTCAAAATTAAGTTTACTATTTTTCGATTATATCATTACGCTGATTTTTTGTCAAACGATAGCACTTGTATCGTTTATATTTGACAGCGTATATTTTACTTGTTATAATTCAATAATAGGAAAGTAGTTTATGGAAGAGAAAAATAAAGACGTTAATCTAGAAGTTAATAATAGTGATAAAAAAGCTAATAATATAACTGAAAGTTCGATTAGTAAGCAAAAACACGTAGTTGAAATGCCTGATAACGGCAAAAGAATAGATATAGAAAAAGACTGCTATTTTGGACCTAAAAACAAATTTAGCGCATTTTGGGTTAAACTTTTATATAAAATCGTATTAGGCATACTATACGTTTACTGCAAAGCATTTATGGGCTTAAAGGTTGTTGGGCGAGAAAATTTTAAGCAAGTAAGCAAAAATGAAAAGGGCTTAATATCGGTCAGTAACCATATGCACGTAATGGATACACCGCTTACGGCAATTTCTTTAAGGCCGTATTTTATGCAGTTCACCTCTATCGAATCCAATTTTGCAATACCCGTTGCAGGCAATATCCTTAGTTTTTTTGGTACTATTCCAATGCCTAGCGACGCTACTAAAATGAGATACGTGTTTGCTTTTATAAGCAAGGCTCTTAGCGAAGGCAAAAGGATACATTTTTTCCCAGAGGGAGTGCTACTACCATACGACACCAACGTAAGGACCTTTAACAAGGGGGCGTTTATGCTTGCTGAAAAAGCCGATTGCCCGATAGTGCCTGTCGTATTTACTCAAAGAAAGGCAAAAGGGGTATTTAAGTACCTAAAAAAATATAGATGCAGTTTTACCGCTCATATTTTGCCTGCCCAATACGCAAACAAGGAATTGCCTAAAAGAGAGGCGGTACGGGAGTTGTCGGATAGAGTAAAAAATATGATGGCAGAAACGATAGAAAAGTACGACGAAAAGGTTGTTCAAATAGATTATTCCGAATTTGAAAACCAAATTTAACGCCTATTTTTAGGCGTTTTTATTTTATAATTTTATAAAGTGTTGCAAATGACTTTTGTATATGATATATTTATAAATAGCAATATTGTTTATATGTACTTAATATAGATTTTAGGGAGATTATTTATGGAGTATAAAACATTGTTTTCGCCTATGAAAATAGGTAACGTTGAAATAAAAAATAGAATCGTTATGTCGCCAATGGAGATGGGCTTTGGCCAAATGGACGGAACGCCTACGGATATGCTTATTGAATATTATGAGGAGAGAGCAAAGGGTGGAGTAGGTCTTATGATTCCCGGTATTACTAGGGTGAATGATTTTTCGGGCGCTTCAACTTTTTGCCAACTTTCAGTATCGAGAGATTCTAATATAAAGCCGTTAAAAGAGTTTATAGATAGAATACATCAATACGGTACGAAAGTTTTTATTCAACTACATCACCCAGGTAGACAAAACGTAGATTTATTAGTTGGTACGGTAAAACTGAGCGTATTTTGTAATAAGTTTATTCCAAAGTATCCGTCGCTACTAAAAAAAGTAGTACCACTTGGCGTAAAAATGATGGAAAAGGACCTAGTGCTTAGCGACGTTGCTCCGTCTAAGTGTGAAAGAAGTTATATTGCTAACGCTAAGGTGCGCGGTCTAACTAAGTGTGGCGTAAAAAGACTGATAAAACAATTTATAGACGGCGCTGAAAGGTGCAAAAAGGCAGGCGCAGACGGTGTGGAATTACACGGAGCGCACGGCTATCTAATACAACAATTTTTAAGCCCAAATACAAACCATAGGCAAGACGAGTATGGTGGTAGTTTAGAAAATCGTATGAGATTTTTGCTAGAAATAATTAGGGGCATAAGAGAAAGGTGCGGAAAAGATTTCCCTATTATCGTGCGTATATCGGTGGACGAGTGCTACGATAAAATCGGCAAAGAAGGCAAGGGATACGGACTAGACGAAGGCGTTGAAATGTGCAAAATCCTAGACAAAGAGGGGGTTGACGCTATCGACGTAAGTAGCGCTTGTTACGATACTATAAACTATTGGTTAGAGCCCGTTACTTTCGACCTTGGTTGGAGAAAGTATATGGCGGAGGCAGTTAAAAAAGTGGTTAGCGTGCCTGTACTTGCCGCAAACCTAATTAGAACGCCCGAGCAAGCTGAACAACAACTGCAAGAAGGCGTACAAGATTTTATTTCGCTTGGTAGACCGCTACTTGCAGACCCTTATTGGGCAAAGAAAGCAGAAGAAGGTAGATCCGAGGACATTAAAAGGTGTATTTGCTGTTTGAATTGTTTTGAAACTATGGAGAAAAACGCCTACGTTTTAGGACACGGCGAGTGCGCTATTAACCCCGTACTTGGTAGAGAAAAGGCAAATAACGAATTACCAAGCGATGGTAACGGCCGTTTAGTTACGGTAATAGGCGCAGGTCCTAGCGGACTGACTGCTGCTGAAACCTTGCTTAGAAGGGGATTTAAGGTAGTCGTTATAGAAAAGGCTAGCGAAGTTGGTGGACAATTACGCCTTGCTGAAAAACCACCTAAGAAAGATAAAATTGCTTGGTGCTATGAGGATCTTAAAACTAGCGTAATTAAACTTGGCGGAGAAATAAGGCTAAACACTACCGCAACTATTGAAATGATAGACGATATGAAGCCTTACGCAGTAATAGTTGCAACGGGTGGAGTTCCCGTAGTTCCTAGAAGCATAGAGGGAACGGACGGCAAAAACGTAGTAACCGTTACGCCTGTTCTTGACGGCACTGTAAAGTTTGAAGGAAAGAGAATTGCCGTAATAGGTAGTGGTATGACGGGGCTTGAAACGGCGCATTTACTTGCCGAGCAAGGTAACGCCGTTACTATCGTAGAGATGGCTAGCACGGTTGCCCCTGGCGTATGGTGTCAGCACGTGGACGATATTATGCCAAAATTAAAGGCTAAAAACGTAGAAATATACGTAGGACACAAACTAAATAGAATAACCGACGAATATATCGAGATAGAAGAAGTAAATACTGCTAAATTATTTAGAATAGACGTGGACGAAGTAGTGTTATCAATAGGCGTTCGCCCTGTAAACGACCTATACGACAAACTAAAAGAAACGCACAACAACGTATACGCAGTAGGCGACGCAACTAGTATAGGAAGAATTGCTAACGCAACTAAAACCGCTTACGACACGGCAATTAAATTGGTATAATATGGACGAGAAAATAAAGGAAAGATTTAGAGAAGTATATTTTGAAAATATTAAAAGAGAAGGCGCTGAAAAATTGTACGAATATCTTGAAAGTACGGACTTTTTCGTTGCGCCGTCCTCTTCACGTTTTCATTCGGCGTATCAAGGCGGGCTAGTTGCCCATAGTCTAAACGTGTACGATAGGTTGTTAAAGTTGATAAAGGCAGATTACGGCGAAGAGTACGAAAGGGTGTATTCTAACGAAACTATCGCAATATGCGCGCTTTTACACGACCTATGCAAAATAGATTACTACGAAGTAAGTTATCGCAACGTTAAAAACGAGTTTGGCGAGTGGGTAAAGCAACCGTATTATTCGGTGAACGACAAAATGCCTTATGGACACGGCGAAAAGTCGGTGTACATTATAAACGGCTTTTTGCGTTTAACAAGGGAAGAGGCTATGGCAATAAATTGGCATATGGGCGGATACGACCTAAGAGTTAAGGGTGGCAGTTACAGTCAAGGCGAGGCTTACAATAAATATCCGATATGCGTATATTTGCAAGTTGCCGATATGATGGCAAGTTATCTTGACGAGCAAGAAGAAAAATAATTCTATAAAAAACTAAAAAATTGTTGCCAAAATTAAAAACAGGTAGTACAATTTAAGTAATTTAATACAAACCGACGATTCGAGGGTAGTACCTTTTAGGAAGGTTAGTTCAGAGAGCCACGTATGGTGTGATGTGGTATTAACTGTAAAGGGGAATGGGCTTGATAGGGCAAGGATGAATTATAGTAGTTCTTGACGGTTTTCCACCGTTATAGGAAAGAGTATGTTGGTACTTAAAATTTATGTTAGCAGTTTAACGATATTTGGGTATCCGAATATCGTTTTTTTATTAACTTAAACTTTAAGTAAAAAATTATTTAGAGGAGAGTAGTAAAAATGAAACAAAACGGAATTGATTATGAAACTTATTTGAAAAATTATCCCGACAAAAACGGGTTTTTTGGTAAATTCGGCGGACAATACATAAGCCCTGAATTAGAGCCTGCTTTTAAGGAAATTACCGAGGCGTATTTAACTATTTGCAAATCGGCAAAATTTATAAGCGAACTTAGAAGAATTAGAAGAGAGTTTCAAGGTAGACCTACCCCCGTGTACCATTGCGAAAGACTATCGCAAATTACGGGTAGCAAAACGCAAATTTACCTTAAAAGAGAGGACTTAAACCACACGGGCGCTCACAAACTAAATCACTGTATGGGCGAAGGTTTGCTTGCTAAGTATATGGGCAAGAAAAAACTAATTGCCGAAACGGGCGCAGGTCAGCACGGTGTTGCGCTAGCGACTGCCGCTGCATATTTTGGACTAGAATGCGACATTTATATGGGCGAAGTGGATATTGCAAAGCAAGCGCCAAACGTGGCTAGAATGAAGATTTTAGGTGCAAGAGTTATCCCCGTTACGCACGGACTAAAAACCTTGAAAGAGGCTGTTGATGCTGCTTTTGAAGCGTATATGAACGAATACAACGATAGTATTTATTGCATAGGCTCGGCGTTAGGTCCACATCCGTTTCCAATGATGGTAAGGGACTTCCAAATGGTAGTTGGCGAAGAGGCTAGGGAGCAATTTAAGGAAATGACGGGAGAACTTCCCGACGCAGTATGCGCTTGCGTAGGTGGTGGAAGTAACTCGGCAGGTATGTTCGTACCGTTTCTAAATACCCCCGTTCAAATTTACGGTGTAGAACCGTTAGGTAGGGGCTCGGGAGTTGGCGACCACGCAGCTAGTATGGCATACGGCAAACCAGGTATTATGCACGGATTTAATAGTATGATGCTACAAAACCAAAAGGACGGCGAGCCAGACCCCGTATATTCTATTGCAAGTGGTCTTGATTATCCGTCGGTTGGCCCTGAACACGCATTTTTGCACGACGTAGGCAGAATTAACTACGTAACGGCAAGCGATAAGGAGGCCGTTGAGGCGTTCTTCAAACTAAGCAGATACGAGGGAATTATCCCTGCGTTAGAGAGTTCACACGCTGTTGCCTACGCTATGAAACTAGCAAAAGAAATGGGCACGGGTTCTATACTAGTTAATTTGTCGGGTAGAGGCGACAAGGACGTTGATTACGTTATCGAGAATTACGGACTAGGTGAGGAATACGTGAAATGAGCGACCTAATTAGCGAAATAAACCGACTATACAAAAAATCTAAGGAAGAAGGACTAACTGACGAAGAAAAGACGTTACAAGAAAAATTGCGTAACGAATATAGACAAAACGTAAGAAACAATTTTGTTGGTCAATTAGACAACGTTTATATCGTGGACGAAAAGGGAAATCAAACTAAATTAACCAAAAAGTAAAAGATAGGCTCTAATATAAAGAGCCTTTTTACGTATAATATTGTATAACGATATTACGCTAGATATTAAGTAAAAACTACGCTTTTGGCAAAATATTTAAGGCAAAATCACTTTATCGCCGTAAATCAAAAAAGTGTAAAATATAATTTATTGTTGACTACTAAGCCGTTAGCGTATATAATGTTATGCAGGGGATAGATATATGACGGACTTTATTATTAGCACGGACGCATGTGCAAACGTACCAAATTTTATAAAAGAAAAATACGACGTACCGGTAGTACCTATGCCGTTTTCTCTAAACGAACCTATTGGAGAAAAGGACGCTTTACTACTAGGTATCGTTAAAAAGACGGAATACAAACGCTTCGATTACCGTTCGGATAACTGCGGTATGACTATGAGCGAGTTTTACGATAAATTGCAAAACGGAGCAATTCCACTAACTAGCCAAGCAAACGCTCACGATACGGCTGAATTTTTAGAGCCGTACTTAAAGGAAGGCAAGGACGTACTTCATATCAGTTTTTCGTCGGGTATGAGTGGTACTTATAACTCGGCGTGCATTGCTAAAAAGGAATTACAAGAAAAATATCCTGATAGGAAGATTATCGTTGTGGATTCGCTAAGTGGAGCAGGTGGTCAAGGTTTAATGCTTATTGATGCCTTCAAACAAAAGGAACAAGGCAAAAGCATAGAAGAAACTGCTAAGTATTTAGAGGAAGAAAAACTAAGATATCACCATTACTTTACCGTTGGCGATATTAAATTTATTGCAAGAAGTGGTAGAATCAGTTCTTTCCAAGAGATAATAGGTACATTGCTAGGTATTACCATTATTTTGGGTATAGACTCCGAAGGCAAGGTATATCCTGCTGCAAAAGTAAGGGGTAAGAAAAAAGTCGCTAGGAAAATGCTAGAACTTTTCGAGGATAATAAGGGCGGACAAGACAACTCCACCATTATTATGAGCCACGGCAACTGCCTTGACGAGATAAAGGAACTTGGAGAGGAACTACAAGCCGAAAATAGCGAAGTTAAAAATATTGATTACGACTACGTAAATATGCTAGTAGGCTCTAACTCTGGTCCTGGATCGCTTGCATTGTTCTTCAAAGGCGAAAAAAGGACTTTCGTGCAAAACAAATAACTTTTAATAAAACGCATTAACCGACCTCGTGGTCGGTTTTTTGTTGCAATAATTTGAAAAGGGAAAAAGTTAATGAACGAGCAGTAGAAACGGCTAAATAAGGAGTGTATAAGGCTAAACCTATAATTGAAATATTATCAATATTTTTTAAGCGCTTTCATTATTCTTGACTTTTAATAACTTTATTTATATAATTGCTTCTAGAAAGTGTTTGGCTCGGTATCGCATATTTGCTTTGACCTAGTAGCCCCCACGGAAAGAGGCTTCATTGCTCGTGGCACTTTCTTTTTTTGTGCAAAAAACAATTTTACCTATTTTTTATATCTATGATTTTGATATGTATCCTTAAAATATAAATTATATTATATATAAACACAAAGTAGCAAGTAACCGAATTTTACTTAGCAATATATAATCGTTACGTAAGCGGAAGTTTATAATACTTTAAGCGACCCTATTAAATTAAAAAACTAATAGGCTTAGAAAAAGGTAGCAAATAAACGAAAAATATTCTAATTGTTTAATAATTTTTAATAAATAATCCTTAAAGTAAAAGCAAAATGTATATTATAAATGCATAAACGGCATTTTTGCATAAAATATTGAATATTTTGCATAAAACATAGCAATTATAAAAAAATATTAAAATTTATACAAAATTTATACACAAAATCGTTGACATATATAAAAAGTGGTGGTAAATTATTAACATAAAGAAACAAAAAATATTTGGAGATATTAAAAATGAAAAAGTTTATGAAAAAATTTGGTTTATTATTAACCGTAGTAGCAATCGCAACTACTAGCGTACTTGCATTAACTGCTTGTAACAACGACACCGCTACCGGTAACAAGTTAGTTATTGCTACCGAAGCAAAGTTTGATCCATTTGAATACATAGATAAAAATGGCAATTACACAGGCTTTGATATAGAACTAATCGATCTATTAGCAAAGAAAATGGGATACGACGGAGTGGTAATTAAAGATATGGAATTTGATGCAGTACTTGGTGCAGTATCTAGCGGAAATGCAGATGCAGCAATAGCAGGATTAACTATCAATGCAACTAGAAAGAAAGCAGTTGATTTTACAGATGCTTATTATGATGATTCTGCTCAATGGATATTAACTAAGGCTGATGATACTGTATTTACGGGTACTACCAAAGAAGAACTAGACGCTCAACTTGTTGGTAAAACAATAGGCGTTGCAAAGGGACAAACGGGCTACTATTACGTTACCGGTGCAAAAGACGGAGATTGGGATTTCCCTGGAATTAAAGATGCAGACGTTAAAGAATATCAAGATATTCCATCAGCGGTTCTAGCGTTAAAAAACAATATCGTAGAGTGTGTACTTGCAGATAATGCAGTAGCAGAAGAGATAGTAGCTAAACACTCTGATATCAAAGCAATTAAAGTAGCTCTTACCGTAGAAGCATATGGTATTGCTGTAAAAAAAGGTAATACTGAATTGGCTAATAAATTTAACGTAGCATTAAAAGAAGCAAAAGCAGATGGTTCTTATGATAAATTGTATGCAGAATATTTTGATAATAAGGGAGCATAAATGAATTTTTTTGACAAAGTAGGAATTATGTTCCAAGACTATGGTAATCTAATTTTAACAGGGTTTCAAAACACCCTGTTAATTGCCGTTTGTGCAACTTTAATAGGTATAGTTATAGGAACGATTATTGCGGCTATAAAAATAGTACCGCAAAACAATTTTTTAGTAAAGATATTAAGTAAAATTGCCGACTTATACGTAGTGGTATTTAGAGGAACGCCAATAGTAGTACAATTATTGATAATGTACTTTGTAGTTATTACGAATAATTTGCCAGAAATAGTTACGGCTATAATTACTTTTGGATTAAATAGTGGTGCGTACGTATCGGAAAATATGCGTAGTGGAATTTTAGCCGTTGATAAAGGGCAAATGGAAGCGGCACGTTCGCTTGGTATGGGGTATGGCACTGCTATGTTTAAGGTTGTATTGCCACAAGCAATTAAACACGCAATACCAAATTTGGGTAACGAATTTATAGCATTATTAAAAGAAACGTCAGTAGCAGGCTTTATTACCGTAAGAGATTTAACAAAAGTAATACAAGGTATAATTGCTTCAACGTACTACGTTGTAGTTCCGTATATAGTTTTAGCTGCAATTTATTTGGTACTAGTATTATTCTTTACGGGAATATTAAGATTGATAGAAAGGAGGCTTAGAAAAGGTGAAAGCAGATAAAAAAATGGAAGAAATGAAAGTAGCCCCTGAAACTATCGTGGAAAATAAAGTAGATAGCGAGCAAGAAACTACTATTGGTGTAAATTGTGAAAGTGAAATGCTTGACGAGAAAGCGTTAGAAACTGCTACGAGTATTGACCTAGAAATTAGTGAAAAGGTAGACAATGCTGAAAGTAGCAACGACGACGCTAAAAACGAAAGTAAGAAAAGCGATAAAGTCGTTATCAATATCAAGAACTTGCACAAAAGTTTTGGCAAAAACGACGTTTTAAGAGGGATAGACCTAACTATCACGAAAGGCGAAAAGGTGGTTATACTTGGTCCGTCGGGTAGTGGTAAAAGTACGCTACTTCGTTGTATGAATTTACTAGAAGTGCCAACCGTTGGCCACGTGTATTTCGACGACGAGGAAGTAACCTACTACAAGAAGTTAAATAAAGTGCAAAAGTTCTATTACGACGTAAAACTAACGCTACTTAATAGAATCGTTAAAAAAGTAAAGTTAAAGGAAAAGGCACTTAACAACGTGAACGCCGATATAGAGCATATCACCGAAAAGCTTGAATTTGATGCTACGCTTACCAAAAAGGACAAGCCGAATATCAACAAGATAAGGCAAAAAATGGGTATGGTGTTCCAATCGTTTAACTTGTTCCCGAATATGACGATAAGGCAAAATATTGTGCTAGCCCCTGTAAAGCTAAAACTGATGACGAAGGAGCAAGCAAACAAAAGGGCGGAAGAACTACTAACTAGAATAGGGCTAATAGACAAAATCGACGCATATCCAAATTCTCTGTCGGGTGGTCAAAAACAAAGGGTAGCAATAGTTAGGGCGCTAGCTATGAACCCGGAAGTAATGCTATTTGACGAGCCGACTTCGGCGCTAGATCCCGAAATGGTAGGCGAGGTACTTAACCTTATGAAAGAACTAGCCGATACGGGTATGACGATGGCTGTCGTAACGCACGAAATGGGCTTTGCAAGAGAGGTTGCAACGAGAGTGTTATTTATAGACGAAGGCAAGATAAAAGAGGACGCTCCACCAGAGGAATTCTTTACAAATCCAAAGAACCCAAGACTGAAAGAATTTTTGTCTAAGGTGTTATAATTCATAAACTTATTCATTAAAAAAAGCATCTAAAAAGATGCTTTTTTTATTACGTATTTTCTACTGTAAATTTTACTATTTTTTAATTATTTCCCTAGCAATATAATCTTTCATTGCTACGCACCACTCTTTGCTAGATTCTCTTTTCCAAGATAGGTGGAAGCAGTGTATATCGCCTTTTCTAGATGCGGTAAATAGTTCGCAAGGTACGCCGTTGTCCTTCAATTTTTGGTAGAAAGCATCGCCTTGTCCGTCGCAGAACATATCGCCTTTTACTTGTACCACGTGGGTAGGTGGGAATTTTTCGTTTACGAAGTTTATCGTAGAAAATTCTTTGTAATATTCGTAGTTAGGCAAGTCCGACATATCCTTTTTAAGTTTTAAGCCCGTTATGTCTTGGCATAGCATTTTGCCAGCGTTAAATGGGAATTTTTTTGCAAGCGCCTTTTTTACGTCGTATAATCCACAAGCAGGTAGTAGGTGAGTAATCGTTAGTTTTGTAGAAAAATCTTCTACGCCGAATTTGTTTCTAAATTCGTCGTTTGCGTATAGCGCTCCTATTGCAGAAGTTGCGTGTCCGCCTGCCGAATCGCCCGTAACGCTTACGTTATTTAAGTCCAAATCGTACTTGTCGCCGTTATCGGCAAGCCAATTCATAGCAAGACCTAAATGCTTTACGTATTGGTCGTAGGTGTACTCTGGGGCAAGTCCGTAGTTGACGTTTAGTACGAAAAAGCCTTCGTTTGCAAAAAATCCACAAAGCGTTTTTCTGTACTTTTTGTCGCCTGCAACAAAGCCACCACCGTGCACTTGTACCATTACGGGCCATTTGCCGTCCTTTTTAGAAGGGTCGTAATGGAAATTTAGTTTGCAACAATCGGCAACGTCGCTGTATACGATATCTTCTTCTACCGTTACGGTGTCGTATTTTACGCTATTTTGCGAGCGTGCAAACGCTATATCGATTAGTTTGAAACCTATTACTGCTAAATCACTCATAGTAAAACCTCGTAATATTTAATATAGTAATTATACAAAGTATATGGTAGTTATTCAATACAAAACTTTAATTTTTTCTAAAAATTTATCTTTTGTAAACAAATTTTTCAAAAATGACGGTAGAAAATTTTATAAATTAACAAAATTATCGTTTCGAATATAAAATAAATATTAAAAAAATTGCTTATAATATTGCTAATATGTTATTATGGTCATAGGTAGATATTTATGTATGATATTATTTTCAGTGATTACGATTTTACTTTATACGGCAAAAGCGGTAAAGTAAGTCAAAAAACTAAGGACGCTATACAAAGGTATATTAGCAGTGGTGGCAAGTTTGTTATATCCACAGGTAGAATATATCAAAGCGTAAAACCCGCAGCAAAAGACTTGGGCTTGACGGGGGATATTATCACGTCGCAAGGCTCTCAAATTTACAATATAGATACCGATTTGCCAGTGCTTACTACCTATCCAAACCCTGAACTTGTTGTCGAGATATTAGAATACGCAAAGAAGAAAAAAATGCTTGCGCAGTGCTATGCCGACAATAAAGTATATGCGGATTTTCACTTAGTATTCAACGGATTTTGCAAACGGTTTTTTGGTATGACGATAAATAAAACGTTTAGATTATCTAAACTTGTAAGGTATGGAAAAATAAAGCCGAATAAGTTTGAACTAATTATAAAAGAGGACGTAATCGATAAGGAATTAGAATATCTAAGCGAAAAATATCCGTCGCTATTGTTTAGTAAGTCCGCTAAGTTTATGCTAGAAATAGTGTCGAAAGAGGCAACGAAGGGCGAAGCGACTAAGTATTTGCTAAACCGCTACGGTGTGCCAAAGGAAAGGGCGGTTGCAATAGGGGACGGCAACAACGATCTTGATATGATGGATGCGGTAGGGCTAAAAGTTGCAGTAAGTAACGGTGAAGCAAAGCTTAAAGAGAAAGCCGATTATATAACGAAAAATACCGAAGGTGACGGAGTAGCCGAGTTAATAGATTTAATATTAGAGGGAAAACTGTAAAATAAACGATAAGTAGCAAAAATCGTTAGGGTTTTTCCCTTTTTTGTTATATAATAGTAAAAGATTTTTGCGAGGATATATATGTTAAAAAGAGAAGATTTAAGAAATATTGCAATAATAGCGCACGTAGACCACGGCAAAACCACCCTTGTAGACGCAATGTTAAAGCAATGCGGTACTTTTAGGGAAAATCAAGTGGTGCAAGACAGGGTGATGGATAATAACGACCTTGAAAAAGAAAGGGGCATTACCATACTTGCGAAAAATACGTCGGTTAATTACAAAGGTACGAAAATAAATATCGTAGATACACCGGGCCACGCAGACTTTGGCGGCGAGGTAGAGAGAATACTAAAAATGATAGACGGCGTATGCCTACTTGTCGACGCATACGAAGGACCTATGCCACAAACTAGATTCGTATTGCAAAAGGCGTTGTCGCTAAACTTAAAGGTTATAGTAGTTATTAACAAAATAGACAAGCCGGACGCTAGGGTTTCGGACGTAGAATTAGAAGTTTTAGAACTACTTATGGACCTTGGCGCAGACGAAGAAACGCTTGATTATTCGGTGGTATATTGTAGTGGTAGAGAGGGTACTGCAACCCTTGACCTTGACGTAAAAGGCACGGATATGACCCCGCTACTAGACACTATTATCAAGGATATCCCTTGTCCAGAAGGCGACGAAAACGACGGATTGCAACTACTTATTTCGGCAATAGATTACAACGACTACGTAGGTAGAATCGGTATAGGTAAAATTGAAAGAGGCACTGTAAAGCAAGGACAAAACGTGCTTGTTACCGACTATCTAAACAAAGAAAAGTCGTATCCTGCAAAAATTGCAAATTTATATCAAATAGAAAACCTAAACAGAGTACCTTGCCAAACGGCAACCGTTGGCGATATCATTTGTATTTCGGGTATTGAGGACGTTACGATAGGGCATACCATTTGCTCGGTAGAAAAAGCAGAGCCACTACCGTTTGTGAAAGTGAGCGAGCCTACGCTAGAAATGGAATTTTTGGTAAACGACAGCCCGTTTGCCGGTAGAGAAGGAAAATTCGTTACGTCTAGGAATTTGCGTGATAGGTTGTATAAAGAACTATTAAAAGACGTATCTTTAAGAGTAACCGACGGCAGTACTAAGGATAGTTTCTTAGTTGCGGGAAGGGGAGAGATACATCTTTCTATTTTGATTGAAACTATGCGTAGAGAAGGTTACGAATTCCAAGTAGGCAAGCCGAAGGTACTATTCAAAACCGACGAAAACGGCAAAAGAACCGAGCCTATTGAAAAACTTACTATCGACGTACCGCAAGATTCGGTTGGTATAGTAATGGAAAAACTAGGCGCAAGAAAGGGCGAACTTCAAGAGATGAATCCCGTTGGTAGCCGTATGACGCTAATATTTAGGATTCCGTCTAGGGGATTGCTTGGCTACAAAAACGAATTTTTGACCGATACGAAGGGCGAAGGCATAATCAACAGCATATTCGACGGATACGAACTATATAAGGGCGATATTCCAAGGCGTAACAACGGCTCTTTAATCGCATTTGAAAACGGTGTTTCGTGTACGTACGGCTTGTTCAACGCACAAGAAAGGGGCACGTTGTTTATAGGCGCAGCCGTTCCCGTTTACAAGGGTATGGTAGTAGGTTTTTCGCCAAAGCAAGAAGATTTGGTTGTAAACGTATGCAAGAAAAAACACGTAACCAACTGCCGTGCGTCAGGCTCGGACGACGCGCTAAGACTAAATTCGCCTAAGGTACTTAGCCTAGAAGAAGCAATAGAATTTATCGAAAATAACGAATTACTAGAAATTACTCCGGAAAATATACGTATCAGGAAAAGAATTTTAGACCATACCGAGCGTATGAGGGACGACTTAAAGACGGGCGTAATAAAAAAGAGAGATTAGTTTTTTTGCTTAGACTTGAAAGCGACGAAAAATAATGTTATACTACGATATAGGGAGAAAGTATGGGGAACGTTATTTTTGACAGAGTTACTGTCGGCAACAAAAAAAATATTATATTTTCAGTAGACGAACTTACTGTGCCTAGCGAGCATATTATTGCAGTCGTTGGCGCAAAGGACGTTGGCAAAACCGAATTTATCAATTTGCTTATCGGAAAAGAAAAAGCAATGCACGGTTCGGTAACGGTGGACGGTGGGGCAGTGCCTTCACTTGACAAGAACGAATTATTCTACGTGGACGAATCTACCTATTTACCTGCATTTAGTAGTGTAAGCGCTATTATGGACAAATTCCAAAAGGAATACCCGTCGTTTAGTAGAGAGGTTGCAGAGAAATATCTATCTGCAATGCAAATCCCTACGCTGAAGGTAAATTATAGGAATTTTAATCGTATGGTACAATGCGCTATAAACTGCATTATGGCTATTGCGTCTAGGGCGAAAGTTACCGTGTTCGATCAGCCGTGTAGGGATCTAAATCTTAAACTTAGGGCAATGATGTACGCCTTTGCAAAAGAGGATTTTGCCGAGATGCCTAGGACTATGATTATTAGTTCTAACATCGCTATCGACGTGGATAAGGTTGCAGATTACGTGGTATATTTGCGTAATAAAAAGGTTATGTTCGGTATGCCGTACGAAGACGTAGACAAGTTTGCCGTTGGACTACTTGGAAAGGGCGATATTATCAAGCAATATACCGAGGAAGAAAATACCTTCTATCACTATAAAAAGAGCGACGGACTTGTGCAAGCATTGGTAAGAAATAATCTTACGCCGGAGCAAAAACAGGCGCTTGCGCTTAACGGCGTTATTACTCAGTACGTAAACTTAGTTAACTTCCATGCATATATCGTAAAAGAGGCCTTTGGTCTTGACGAGATAACTAGAAGCGGACAGGACGCAACGCAAGTAGAGGATAAAAAGGCGCATAGCAAGCACAACCTAAACTTGAAAAAGTCCAAGAAAAAGGGTGGTGTAACGCTGATTGCAAAAGAAACGACCAGCGGGGATTCGTCAAAAACGATAAAAGAAGAAAAGAAGGAAACTTTTGGCGAGAAACTAAAAAGAATCCTTACTACCGATTTGTTCTAAAAGTATAAAAATAAAACGCTACTTAGGTAGCGTTTTTTTATTGTAAATCGTATTTACCATTAGGAAACAAGTCTAAAATACTACGTTAAATATAGTAAGTTGCTACGCTAATTTTTATTTGCAACGAAATATAATTTTGCCGAGTGATAGATTGTATTTTTATAATGGTAAATTTTGCTTTCAAATACGAAAATAGTTGATAAAAGCACGCAAGTGTGCTATCATTTTGTTTGTATCGGGGTGTGGCTCAGTTTGGTAGAGCGCTTGGTTCGGGACCAAGAGGTCGGGTGTTCAAATCACCTCACTCCGACCACACACAAGGTCAAATTCGTCAAGTACGGTTTGACTTTATTTTTTTTGCCGAAAAACTAAAATTATATGGTAAAATAAAGATAAGAATATTAGAAGGAGAGGACAATATGATAGAGTTTAAGTTTCTCGGCGAAAAGGAGTTTTATAACGAATTTTTAACTGAGATAATAGACGTTTTGTGTGGTAAATATTACGACAAGAATAATGCGCAACACGTAAGTTGGTTAAAACGATATATCGCAAATCTTTATCTTGCCGACGGCAAGGCAATATGCTTGTATGAAAATAGCCAGCCAGCAGGGTTTATCTTCGTTTTGCACGACAAAGGATTGGAAAATGCGGATTACTTCGGCAAAAAGGCAAATATAGCGATGTTTGAAGTAAAGGAGCAATATAGAAGCAAAGGTTACGGTAAACTGTTGATAAGAAAAGCAGAGGAGTTTTTGAAAAAAGAGGGCGCCGAATGTTTATATACGGATACGACCGATAATCCTTTTGATAGAGGAGCATTAACGTTTTACGTTAAGAATGGTTATACTCCCGTCGGCTATCACCCCTGTGAAAACGGCAAGGACGGTATGGCTCAAATATATTTATTTAAGTATTTATAAAATTATTTTAGGAGAGTACTTATGAATAAATATTCAAAATTTGCATTAGCGTACGCAATTTTTGCGTTGGCTTGCGGTGTATATTTTAGAGAGTTTACGAAATTTAACAATTTTACACAAAAAACTACGTTAGGTGTGGCGCATTTGCACCCGTTGGTACTTGGTTGCGTGGTGTTTTTAATCGATGGTATATTGTCGGTAGTTACCGATATTGAAAAGCGAAAAACTTTCAAATGGTTTATGATTACGTATAACGTAGCGTTGCCGTATATGACCGTTATGTTCTTAGTTAGGGGCAGTCTGCAAGTGGTTGGTGCTAACTTAACTGCTGGTAAAGACGGTATGCTGTCGGGTTTTGCAGGAATAGCGCATATTCTTATGGCAATAGCAATAGTGCTGTTCTTCGTTTCCCTACTAAAATCTAGCGTAACTATTAGTAAAAACGATAAAATTGAATAGTATTTAACTGTATTGATATAAAAGTCCAAACTAGTTGTTTGGGCTTTTTTTATAAATTTTTAAGTAAATAGCGAATTGCATTTGCTCGCAAATATAAGTTTACGAGGAATTTTAGTCGTGTTGTATTGATTTCCAAATAAGATAATATATAGTTATATTATATCATTTTAGTAATTTCAATATTATGTTTCAATATTGACATTGACATATTACCGATATATACTAGTATCCTAAGGATTTGAGAAATGGCTAAAAACACAAAAGATAAAATAAATAGACTATTAGTTAGTATCCAAAATGGGAATATTAGGGCAATAGAAGAGTTGCACTCTATTATTGCGCCTACTATTAGATATATAGCGTTAAAATATTTACAAGACGACAATCTGGCTGACGATTGTGTGCAAGATTTTTGGGCAAATATAAATAAGATTGCGTCAAAATTTATTTTTCAAGTCAATGGTTTTAGTTATTTGTGTAAAGTAATGACGAATTTGGCTATTAACTATTATCATAAGGTAAATCGTGATAAAAAATTCGTTATGCATCCTGTTAATTACGAGATGTTCGTAATATACAATTATAGTATTAAGAAAACACGTAGGAGCAAAAAATGGAGATAACAAAGCTTTACAAAAAATATAGGCGTTTTGAACTTTGCTTGGAAAATCTTTCTTTTGAAAAGTGTGGTTTGGTGGGGCTTCTTGGCGACAACGGAGCAGGCAAAACCACGATGATGAATATTTTGTCAGGGAAAATAGACGCAAATACGCTGGAAGTATCGGCTTTTGGCGGTGATAAAATATACGGCGAACCTAGGACGTATCAAAATAGTTTTTATATTTCGTCAGCAACGAAATATTACGGGAAACTAAGTGCTATTATAGGCGATTTTGAGCAATTATTTAACGGGTTTGATACCGAAAAATGTAAGCAAATTACGTCGCAATTTAACCTAGACCTAAAAACGAGATATTCCAAACTATCGCAAGGTATGCAAGCGCAGTTTAAGCTAGCGCTAGTTATAGCGCTTCCCGTAAAAGTGCTGTACTTAGACGAAATAACGAACGGACTTGATACTTCGTCTAGGGCCATTATTTTGGAGCAAATCAAGGCTATATCAAGTGAAAAATTAGTGTTTTTGTCTACGCATATTTTGGATAAAAACACGACGTTTTTTGACAGAGTGATATTTTTGGATAAGGGCAAGATTGTTTTCGACGTATCTAAAAACCAAACGCTAATAAAGGTAAACGGTGAGTACAAGGTTGTAGACGTTAGCGACGCAAACGATAGCGAAAGTTACGACGTGGTGGAGGTGTACAAGTCTTTCAGCGAGGACAAAGCAAGGAGCGTGCTATATGAATAATGTAAAGTTCTTTTTCAAGAATTATGCGTTTATGCTAAAAAAATGCAACGCTTGTACTATTATCTTGCTAGTTGTGGCGCTAATAATAAGTATTAGTGGTTTTTTCTATGGATTTGATGCAAACCAAGTAATTAGCGACGCCAAACTTATAGACGTAAACGCAGGCGTTTTCTTGCCTATGCTAGCCGTCGTATTTTCGTTCTTTATCGGGCTTAATTTTTTCAAGTTTGTCAAAAATTACAACTTGTCGGTAAGATATCAAAACCTTGCAAGCATATCGGTGGTGCTTACCTTTTGTACGCTTATGGCTATCGTTTTCGGTATTAGCGTATACTTCACGCACGTAATCGCATACGCAAGTAATTCGCAAGTAGTACCGATTGTGTATAATAAAAGTTTTGTCGAAGTATTAACGGGTATGTTCGCCGTGTTTTTGTACAGCCTACTAGCCAGCAGTATAGGGTATTTTTTGGCAAAACTCGTAAGCATAAGCGGATACTTTTCGGTGCTTTTAATCGGCTACGTGTGCTTGATTTTCTACGCTTTTCAGTACGGTGGATATACTAATGACAACTTCGTGCTCGTGGTGATAAACTTTATTCTAAATGAAAATAATATTGGATTGCTGGTTGCAAAAGTTATCCCGTTTGCAATTTTATTTTTTGGGCTTGACCATCTAATTTGCGAGAAAAGGGGGGTAAGATGAAAACGAAATTAAAACGAAAAAGTTACCTTATAATGCCGATTGCCGTGTTGCTACTTTTTATCATTTTGCTAATTTGGTACAGCGTAACTGCCTTGGAATTGTCAAACAAAATGAAAGGTACGCCTTACGAAAAATACGGCGAAGAGTGGGTGACTATTCAGCGTGAATTAAACATGGAAACCCTTGCAAAAGAAAACAAATTGAAAGATTGCGACCTAGTAAAATTGACGAGCAGGCATACTTTTAACGGCGCTAACGTAAGTAGTTTTGTGGTAAAATGCACGGGTGAAAGCGTGTGTAAAAATTGCAGGGAAAATAACGGTGAAAAATGCCAAAATGCACTGCTGGTTAGGGACGAAACCCTACCAAGTGGCACGATTTTGGTAGAGGAATACACCAAAAGGACGTATTTCTACCTTGAAGAAGTTACTGATAGGTACTATCCACCTGCGGACGTAACGCTAGATAGTAGCGTGCTTAATATCCATTTTAATCCACTAAATACCGACGTGCTAAACGGCAATACCGTCGCCTATATCCCGTATCCTCGTGTGATAAACCTATTTGTTAATAAAAATATCCATTGGCAAGACTTTTATATCCAGTCCGTCAAAAAATATTTTGTGGTTTATTATAATTAAGTTTCCATATTCGAATGTAATGAAGGTATAATATAATATGGCATGAAATTTGTTTAGATAAAAACCTTATTAAGTATAAGATAAAGAACAAAAGAAAATTAAAAACAAGCAGGGAGATATTGAAAATGTTTGAACAATTAAATAAATTTTTATTAGATAGTAAAAATTATTGTGCAAACAAACAATAAACAAAGTAATTTTTTTGAAATAGCAGGCTTTCCGCATTATGAAAACGTGGTGTCGAATATTTTGGCATTTTTATTGGATACAAGAGAAGAACATAATTGTTCGGAACTATGGTTGAAATCCTTAATAGAGTGTAGTGATAAAATAGATATAGAAAATGGGGAGTTAAATGTATTAAATATTAACAGAGAATATTGTACGAATTCTAATAAAAGGATAGATATTGTAATTGAATTAGAGAACCACATAATTGTTATAGAAAATAAAATATATGCTAGTCTGTATAATCCTTTTGCTGATTACTACAATGCTATAAAAGATAATAATAAAAATTTTGTTGGAATATTATTATCTATAAAAAAAGAAAATGACGTTATTGGCGATGAATATCGATTTCTTAATATTACATATCAAAATTTGATAGATAAAGTTCTAATGCATATCGGGGAATATCTTGGTAATATTAGTGAAAAATGGCTTGTTTTTATGAAAGAATTTATAAATAATCTTTTAACTTTTTACAATGGAGATGAAATAAAAATGGATAAAAATTGGCAAAATTTTATTAAAGATAAAGAGAAGGAATTAAAAATTTTTTTGGATAATTATTATAATGATATTAATCAAAAAATGCATTTTAGGGATCAGGTTCTTGAAAAAATAAATAATCTTAATCAAAAAAATTTTGAAATTGGCAAATATAATGGTGGGAAAATGCTAGGCTATTTTAGTTTGTGGATAAATATAAAGAACGACAAAGGTGATACGATGGCATTAGAGCCGTATATTATGCGAGATAATCCATGCTATATGACGTGTGCATTATGGAATAGAAGTAATACGAAAAGTTATAGTTTTGATAAAGAGTTTGATTTGTTAAGAAAACAATATCCTTCAATAGAATATGTTTCGAGAGAAGAAGGGGGAGCATGGGGCAAATTCTTAAAAATAAAAATTTTTGATTTTAGTAACGATGATTCTATGAATATAAATTTGGTCGCAGAAGAAATAAACAGCATAGCAGAATCAATTTTCGAATTATACAGCAAATAATGCTTTGCCGTAGTATTGTTAATGTAGTAATTTTTAACAATTTTTTTTAATAAAAAATCAAAGGTCGTATTCCCTAATTTAGAATACGACCTTTTTGGCGGGAATGAAGTATCCGATATTGAACTTTACGGCTACAAAAAGGATGCAAAGTATATAGTAAAGATTGAGCTTTGACTTAAAACTTACTCATTCGCAAGCATGCAAGCAAAAACTTTTCAGAAATTTTTTATTTCCCAAAACTGAAAAACGCTTGATTTTGGGAATATGATGTGTTATAATACAACCAAGTTATATATTCTGCGAGGTGACGGAATGAAACTGATTGAAAGAGATTTTTATCTCGACAAACTCAAAAACGTAATCGGTACGCCCGACATAAAGGTAATAACCGGCGTAAGGCGTAGCGGAAAATCAAAACTGCTGGAAGCGTTCAAGCGATATGTTGCAAGCGACGTTCCGAATGCCAATGTCGTGCATATCAATTTCAACCTTGCGGAATTTGAAAATCTCAAAGACTATCACGCGCTGAACGATTATATCGAAAGCCGTTACGTTTCGGGCGCAAGCAATTTTGTTCTGATAGACGAAGTTCAGTTGTGCCAGAATTTTGAATTGACGATAAACAGTCTGCACGCACGGGAAAAGTACGATATTTACCTTACGGGTTCCAACGCTTTCCTGCTTTCGTCGGACTTAGCCACGCTTTTTACGGGCAGAACGTTTGAAATCAAGGTTTACCCCTTTTCCTTCAAGGAATATCTCGATTATTTCGGATACGAAAACGCCTACGACGCTTTTGATAATTACGTCAAAGAAGGCGGAATGTCCGGTTCTTACCTATACCGTGATTTAGAGGCGAAATACGACTATATCAAGGACGTTTTCGATACGCTTATAGTACGCGACATACGGCAGAAATACAAGATAAAAAACGTCGGACTTATGGACAGGCTCGTTGACTTTCTGACGGATAACATATCTAACCTTACTTCCGCACGCAACGTTGCCGACACTCTCACCGCAAACAACGACAAAATAAATCATAAAACGATAGGCGCATACATTCAGTATCTTTGCAACGCTTTCGCTTTTTACAAAATACGGAGATACGACATTCACGGCAAAAAATATCTTGCGTCAAACGACAAGTATTACCTCTGTGACCACTCGTTCCGCTATGCAAAACTTGGCACGAAAAATCTCGATTACGGCAGAGTGCTTGAAAATATCGTTGCAATCGAATTGTTACGGCGCGGTTACGAAGTTTACGTCGGCGTGCTATACAAAAAAGAAATTGATTTCGTTGCGATAAAACGAAACGAAAAGCTTTATATTCAGGTTTCAGACAATATTTCGGACGAAAAAACATTTATGCGGGAAGCGACGCCGCTTTTGCAGATAAAGGACGCCTACCCCAAAATGATAATTGCCCGCACTCGTCACGAAGAATATCAATACGAAGGTATCAAAGTCATAGATATTGCCGACTGGTTGAAACGGAAATAAAAATTATTTCCCTATATTGAAATTTCTTCAATTTTGGGAATTGGTATTAGAGCTTTAATCAAAAATTTGTTCAGAAGATTGAAAAAACGAACAGGAGCGTAATAAAAATGATCGATACAAAAGTAATAGTAATTCCTGAGGGTAAAATTTGCGACTATGTTGACGGGAAATTTCGTAATGATACGCCCGAAGAGTACGTAAGGCAAACTATAGAAAAACGACTTGTCAATGAACATAAATATTCGACAGGACAAATCAAAATCGAATACACCTTACATTTCGGCTCTAACAAGCCGCGTGCGGATATCGTAATTTTTGATAAAGATTGCACCGAGAAAACGCAAAATAACATAAAAATCATTATTGAATGCAAAAAAGAAACGGTGGATGCTCGCAACGCAAAAGAAGGCGTAGAACAGCTGAAATCTTATATGTCGGCTTGCCCTAATTGTTTATGGGGAATGTGGACAAATGGCAAACAAAAAGAAGTTTTCAAAAAAGGTATCGACGAACACGGAAATTTAGTATTTGTCGATTATAATGATATTCCTTCGGCAGATGGAAATCTGGATGAAATCAACAGACCGCAAAGGCAGTCACTGAAAAATGCTTCCGATGATAATTTGTTGTTCGTATTCAAAACTTGCCATAATCATATTCATGTTAATGATGGGTTACAAAAGCAACCTGCGTTCTTCGAACTCTTAAAAGTTATATTTTGCAAGATCGAGGACGAGAAAAACATCCCCAAACCTCTTGAGTTTTACGCAACATCAGAAGAGCGTTCCAACATAGACGGACAGTTAACCGTAAAAAAGCGCATTTCTAAAATTTTCCAAAACGTGAAGAAAAAATACGGTAAGATTTTTGATGCTAACGATGAAATTAAACTTCATCCTCGCAGTCTTGCATATATTGTAAGCGAATTACAGAAATATAATTTGCTAAATACGGATATTGATATAAAAGGTAAAGCTTACGAAGAAATCGTAGGTGCTAACTTGCGTGGGGATAGAGGCGAATTTTTTACGCCGAGAAACGTTATGAAGATGGTTGTCGAAATGATTAACCCCACTATGGATGAAAAAGTCTTGGACAGTTCTTGCGGAACGGGAGGTTTTCTTGTAACGGCGATGACACATGTGATAGGAGATCTTAGAAGGGATTTCTCTGAAACATTAGGAAAACAGCGTCAAGAGTGGAATAACGATGAAATTAAAGCTTTTCAAGATAAAATTGCCGAAATGGCAGCAAATAACTTCTTTGGCTTCGATATCAACCCCGACCTTGTAAAAGCAACAAAAATGAATATGGTTATGAATAACGACGGTAGCGGGAATATTTTGCAAACAAATTCCTTGTTGCCGCCACATGAATGGTCCGATGAGTTCCGTGCAAAGTTAGCGGAAGCGTTGGGTATCGATAAATCGGATATCCGCAATCACGAGACGCTTGAATTTTTCGACGTAATCGTTACAAACCCTCCTTTTGGCAGCAAAATTCCGATTAAAGATGAAGCGGTTTTGAGCCAATTTGAACTTGCTCATATTTGGGAAAACGATAAAAAAACAGGCGTTTGGACGAAAACAAACAGATTACAATCGTCCGTTCCCCCTGAAATTCTCTTTATTGAACGTTGTACGCAACTTCTTGTACCCGGCGGACGTATGGGTATTGTCCTTCCAGATTCTATATTAGGTGCACCTGGTTTAGGATATATCCGAGAATGGCTAATTAAAAATCACAGAATTATTGCAAGTGTTGACTTGCATGCCGACACCTTCCAGCCTCGTAATGGCACTCAAACTTCTGTGCTATTCTTGCAAAAGAAAACCAAAGAAGAAAAAGACAGAGAAGAAAAAACCGGAGAAATGTCTGATTATAACATATTCATGGCTATGGCAGAAAAAATAGGTCATGATAAGCGGGGGAATCCCCTTTTTAAGAGAGATAAAGAAGGAAACGAAATTCTGGTAGACGATATAGGTAGCGTCATAACAGAAGAAGATACTATTGTGCATGCAAAGAAAACAAAAATTGCAGACGACCAAACACCCGACATTTCTAAAATCTTTAAGGAATGGAAGAAGAAGGAGGGCATAGCGTGGTAAACGTATTAGAAAATCCCGCAACCAAATGGTGCTCTGTTACGCTTTCCGACGTAATTGATAGAGGCAAACGCCTTGAAGCGAGCGTTTTTGATGTGGAAGCAAAGCAAGCGCGGGATCTTATATTAAAAGGTAAAAATCCTGTTGCGTTTTTGGGCGGTAATAATGGATTAACTTCTTCATATACGGGCGCGCGATTCAAACGTATCTGGTTGAAAAAATCAAATTTGCCTATATACCAACCATCCTCTATTGTTGATATTAAACCCACGCCCGACGGATATATTTCTCATTTAACGCAAGTAAATATTGATAATCTCCGAGTAAGGAAAGGGCAAATTCTCATGACTTGTTCCGGCACAATAGGAAAGGTGTCGTTAGTTTCAAATACATTAGATAACTGTATTTTTAGTCACGACTTATTGCGTATAAACTGTAATAACGATTTGGATATTGGATATATTTACACCTATTTGAAAAGCAGGGTGGGAAATAAAATCTTATTAACAAATAGTTACGGCGCAGTAATAACTCATATTGAACCCGAACACCTTGCAAGTGTCCCTATTCCGAATGCGCCCGAAGAAATCAAAAAGAAGATCCACGATTTGATTATGCGCTCGTATGAATTACGAGACGAGTCAAACGAACTTCTTGATAAAGCAGAACAAATACTTGTTGAAGAAATGAAACTGCCACCGATTGAAGAAATGTTAAACGCCGAAGATACGGTAGAAACGTTTAACGTAAAATTAAGCGAATTAAATAAACGTGCCGATGCATCCTACCACGTTCCTGTCGTGAAAGCGATAGTAAAACACTTAAAAGAACATGCAGGAGAATTGACAACTATTGGCGACGAACGTATAAGCAAGAAAATAATTCTAGCAGGTGTTTTTAAAAGAACATATGTAGAAGAAGAATATGGCTATCCCTTTTTGGGTGGTAAAGAAATTACACAATTAAATCCTAAGACAGAAAAGTATTTGTCAAAAGCTGTTCATAAAGCTCGTTACGAAAAAGAATTAAGAGTAAGTGAGAATATGATTTTAGTTTCGGATAGAGGAACAATAGGGACTGTTGCGCTTGTACCTAAACATTGGAACAATTATGCTGTAAGCCAAAATGTACTAAAAGTGATTCCTTCAAATAATAATATAGCTGGCTATTTATATGTGTTTTTAAATAGTGAGTACGGGAAACTTTTGACTTGCAGAGAAACTTATGGGTCAGTTGTCGACATGATAGATAATCACAGTTTGGCAACCATAGAGTTTCCTTTATTGAAAGATAAAACTAAGCAAGCGCAAATCAATGCTTTGGCTCTTGAAGCAAACGATAAACGCTATCAAGCATATTGTTTAGAACAAGAAGCTTTAACAATTATGAACAAAGAAGTACTCTGTATAGAATAATTAAATTGAAAAAACAACTCTGTAAGAATAAAGTCTGATTTCGGTCAGGCTTTCTTTTTTGCGCAGTTGTCGAAAAAGTTTTTTGCAAGATTTTTATTAAAAACCTTGTAAAACCCATCTTCAAATGTCCTATATAAGTGAGGGGTATTTTTCCAAAAAGTACGAAGTTTTTACTCTCTGTTGTCCATATATAGTGAGGAGATTTTCTTCTGTAAGAAAAAAGTTTCCCGTAAACCATTAACTTTCGTACCGCAAATGTCTAATATAAGTAGAAGGAGTTTTAAGATTTTTTCTAAAATACCCCGCCAAAAGGTATGGTAAGTGTCCAATTATAGTAGGAAGATTTTTTGAAAAAGTTCGGTGAAACACCCCCGCAAAGAGATGAAAACTTTCCAATATAAGTAGAGGATATTTTCAAAAACTTACGAAAAACACCCCCGCAAACAGGCAAGTAAATGTCCATATATAGTGAACGGAAAAGGAGATAACAGATCATGCGTTACAAACAAGTGTACCCGCCTTAGCAGGCAGAAAACGGAAAGCAACAGCCCAAAAAATAAATTGGGAAACGAGTGCTTTTTACAAGCAGGATAAGGTTTTTGCAATCTATTTCAAAAACGGAACTCGAAACAAGTCGGAAACCGACTTTTCCATGAGGCGAAATAAAGATAAAAAACAGAAAGCAAACATAAAAAAATCATAGTATCTACGTTCCATGTCTGAAAAAGAGCTTGACATTAGCAAGAGAATGGCGTAAAATAATATTGTCGTATATATACGATTATCTGTTTACGGAGGCATGGAAAGATGGCTAAGTCAAGAAACGAAAAAGACAAGAGATACGAAGAAAGGCATAAGGAAGAGCGTAAAGCGAAAAACGTTATCTGGGGAACTAGCGTTCATAGAGCGTTCGCGGAAGAAATAGACGCTTTTTTGAAAAAACACCGTTATACGAAAGTAAAACTCATTGAAGAAGGATACAAAGCGCTGTTGGAGCAGGCGGACGAAATAGACACCGACCTTGCGAAGATAATGGACGGCTACGACGACTTCTTTGAGTCCGAATTAAAACAATTTGAAGAAGAAAAGAAAAAATTCGCAGACGAAACCGAGCAAGCCGAATAACCGAAGGCTATCGACGGGCTACGTTCCCTCTCTGCGAAAATCTGAAAGGAGGATTTTGCGGCAAATGGAGAGAGTACATAGTATCCACCGGGAAAGAGCACATCGTATCCGCGCAATAAAGATGATGTTCGTTGAAGCGGATACAAGACAATACCGTTGAAGCGGATCTTTCAACGGGACAAACAGAAAAAGGCAGACTCAATCTGCCGAAAGAAAGATTAGATGCAAGTGCTAAAATTTTAGCAAATATTTTACTCGATTACGCCAGAAACGGCGGAAATATGGATGATTTGACACCGGACAAGGTTTTTGGCAGGAGGAAACAATGAAAAAACGCACTGTAATATATGCAAGATTCAGTTCGCACAGTCAGACGGAACAGTCAATTGAAGGACAACTGCGGGAATGTTACGATTATGCAAAAAAGCACGACCTGCTCGTCGTGTCTGAGTATATCGACCGAGCGCTTACGGGAACGACGGACAAGCGGCCGAGCTTTTTGCAGATGATTGAGGACAGTAAGAAGAAAACATTCGATTACGTTCTCGTCTATCAGTTGGATCGTTTTGCCCGTAACCGTTACGACAGTGCAAACTACAAGGCAAAGCTAAAGAAGAACGGCGTGCGCGTTTTATCTGCCAAAGAGAATATATCCGAAGACGCAAGCGGAATTTTAATCGAAGGCGTATTGGAAAGTATGGCGGAGTATTACTCCGCCGAGCTTTCCCAAAAAGTAAAACGCGGAATACGCGAAAGCTACGAGAAAGGATATTTTATCGGCGGTTTCGGGTTATTCAGTTACGATATCATAGACAAGCATTGGGTAATCAACGAGACGGAAGCGGCTGTCGTGCGGGAAATTTTTGAGAGATACCGTTACGGAGAAAAAGCAAAAAGCATTGTAAGTTGGCTGGATAGTATCGGCGTGCGAAACAAAAGCGGCAAGCCGTTTACGGTAAACGCACTTGCAAAACTCATTCGCAACACGAAATACAAAGGCATCGTGGAATACGATGAGAGAATTCTGACCAACGTTACGCCCGCTATTGTGGACGAAAAGATGTGGGACGATTGCAACCGTATTTTAGACAATCAACGGCACAAGCAGAAATGTATTCAAAAACATTCCGAATATATTTTAAGCGGAAAACTTTTTTGCGGCAACTGCGGAACGTTGATGACTGCCGAAGGCGGTACGAGCCAGACGGGCAGACAATATCATTATTATAAATGTTTTACCCGTAAGAGAAATAAGGGACAATGCAAAAAGAACAGCGTAAGCAAGCAATACATAGAAGATTTAGTCTTTGAAAAGACGGCAGATTACATTTTAAGCCCGGACATAATCGATACGATCGCACGAAGCGTAACCGACAATTTCAATCAAGGATTAGAAAAGTCCAATGCTTTGATTTTGCTTGAAAAAGAACTTGCCAATGTGGAACAGTCTCTGAACGGCTTTTTGTCTGCTATCGCCGCAGGTATCGTAACGAAGTCTACGAAAGAGCGTATGCTCTCACTGGAAGCGCAGAAAGAAGAATTGGAAAACAAAATCGAGTTGGAAAAGCAACAGAATATACCGCCGTTAAAATACGAAACCGTCCGCGCTTTTCTTTACTACTTTGCAAATAAAGAGTACAAGTCGGACGAAGAAAAGAACGAGTTTTTCAATTCGTTTATCTATCGTGTGGTTTTGTTTGACGATTATATCTACATTTTTTACAACACATCGCCGGAATATCCGACAAAAGTAAAGTTGGAAAAAGAAGAATTACAATCTTTGCGCGATTTAAGTTACCCAAAAGCCGAAAAAGATGCGAAAAATAAAGAAAGCACCCCGTTTGAACCGTTAAAGTTCAAATTGGGTGCTTGTGGCGGAGAGAGAGGGATTCGAACCCTCGGTACGTTTTGGCGTACACACGATTTCCAATCGTGCTCTTTCGGCCTCTCAGACATCTCTCCATTGGTATAATTATAATATAAACGTGCGAATTTTCAAAATGAAAAAGCACACATTGTAGAAAATTTTAATATTGATAGAGGTAGTGTTTTGTATATTGATTATTTTATGATGTTTTTAAGTTCGCTAAGTGAAGTAATCGTGTAGGTGGGCATAGGGTTTCTGTCGCCGTTTGGGGCAAAAAACACGGTGTCTATGCCGTACTCGAAACCACCTTTAATATCTGCCGTAATAGAGTCGCCGACAAGTAGGGTGGTTGCCTTGTCAAGATTGAATAAGTCGAAGGTTTTGTCAAAAAATTCCTTGCTTGGTTTTGGGTAGCCTGCATCTTGCGACGTGTATACGGCGCTGACGTAAGTGCTAAGTGGCGAACGACTAATTCGGCTATTCTGTATACTTTTAGAGCCGTTAGACGTAATCATCAGTTTTTTTGACAGCCCGAAAAGATATTTAACGATATCTAGTGCTCCTTCTATAAGGAACGATTGATTTGCCAAGTTATCTTTGTATGCAAGGTTGAATTCGGTGGAGTTTAGGCTAAGATTGTGCATGGCGAAAAGGTCGTCAAAGCGCATGTAGTTAAGTTGCTGTTCGGTTACTTCTTTCTTTTCAAGCCTTTTCCAATAGTCGTCGTTAATCTTATGATAGTCGTTGATAATTTTATCACTAACCTTAACGTTAAAATTTTCAAACGTTTCGGCTATTGCCGTGCGTTCTGCCTTGTTGAAGTCAAAAAGCGTGTTATCTGCATCAAATAAAATAGTTTCGTAGTTTTTCATACTATAATTATATATGAAGTTAATCAAAAAGTAAACGCTCAAAATGGATTTGTAGTATAATAAGGGTATGAAAGGCGTAATAATAACAAACGGCTATGCTAATACCGAAGGCATAGCGTATCAAGTAAAAAGGCTAATAGAAGAGTTTTCGGCGCTTGGCGTAGAAGTTGAAAACGTGAAAACCGACACACTGATTGCGTATATTAGCGGTGGCAAGGTCGAGTGCAATATAACGGCTGATTTTATTATCTACTTAGATAAGGACGTGCACATAGCGTCTATGCTAGAAAAAGCGGGGTACAGGTTGTTTAACACAAGGGAGGCAATAGAAGTATGCGACGACAAGATAAAGACGCATATAGCCCTTTCCGGCTGTGGAGTTAATATGCCTGATACTATTTCTTCGCCACTAATGTACAGAGAAGTGGAAGACGAGTTTTATCTTAGCGTTGAAAGGCTAGGCTATCCTATGGTAGTGAAAGAGGCGCACGGTTCACTAGGTGGCGGGGTGTGGCTTGTGAAAAATAGACAAGAGTTAATAGCGCTTCGTCAAAAATTAAAAATGAAACCGCACCTATATCAAAAGTTTATAGAAAGTTCGAAGGGCAAGGATTACAGGGTGATTGTGGTTGGTGGCAAGGTGGTTGCCTACTATATGCGAGAATCAACTAGCGATTTTAGGTCGAACATAGAATTAGGTGGAACGGGTAAAAAAGTTGATTTACCTATTGCATACGTAAACGTGGCTGAAAAAGTGAGCAAAATACTAGGGCTTGATTACTGCGGGGTAGACTTGCTTATAGGGCGTGAGCCTATCGTGTGCGAAGTGAATAGTAACGCCTTTTTTACGGGTGCTGAAAAGGTGACGGGGGTAAACGTAGCAAGGCGATACGCAGAGTATATTTTGGAACAAATAAAAAACTAGGCATTGCCTAGTTTGTTTTATATTTTTGCGTTTTATAGAATTAACTATTATAAAAAATGTGGTTTTATAAAGCGTGTATTATAAAAATAAGCGTTTTATAGAAGTATTCTATATTTTGCATAATTGCAAAATTCTATTATATAAAACACTATATTATAGAGTAAAACCGCCGTCTATCGTAATAATTTGCCCCGTTATAAAACTTGCTTTATCTGAACATAAAAATACTGCCATTGGACTGACGTCTTGCGCTACGCCTATTCGTGAAAGTGGCGTTTCGTCTTTTAGCGCTTGCATATCTTCTTTGGTAAGGTGAGCGTTCATATCGGTGTCGATTACGCCAAGCGATAGGCAGTTGACGGTAACTCCCGATGAGGCTAACTCTTTGGCTAGCGCTTTTGTAAAACTGATAATAGCGCCTTTACTTGCAGAGTAGCATACTTCGCAACTAGCGCCTTTTTCGCCCCACATAGAACCGATATTAACTATGCGTCCACCAGTATACATCATAGATTTTATTACGGCTTTTGTTACGTAAAATACTCCGTTTACGTTTACCGAGAATACCTTTTGCCATTCATTGCTAGTTACGTCTACTAGCATTTTTTGTTCTAAACCTATGCCTGCGTTGTTGATTAGGCAGTCGATTTTTTCGTTATCAAGTAGTTTTTCAAAAAAGGCGTTTACCTCGTTTTCGTTAGAAACGTTTAGTTTGTAGCCCTTGCACGAATATCCGTTTTTTTGCATTTTACTTTCTAATTTTTCGGCAATTTCAGTTGATTTTTCGTAGCAAAACAGCGTTTTGTATCCGTTTTTACAAAATTCTTCAACGAGTGCTTTTCCAACGCCACGAGTGCCACCCGTAATAAATACAGTTTTCATATTTTTCTCCTTAGGTTATTTTATCAAAAAGCACGTTAAAAATCAATCTTAAATCGTAGTTACTACGTAAAGCGTTTTGAAATAGCAGTAAAATATGCTATAATTTGGTTAATTTAGGAGAAAAATGATAAACGAATACAGTGAACAAATAAATAAAGCGTTATTAGAGATGAATTTTACGTCGCTTACACCAATTCAAACGGAGGTAATTCCAAAGGTGCTAGAAGGGTTAGACGTAATTGCACAAGCACCTACGGGCACGGGAAAGACCTGCGCTTTTGGACTACCAATAGTAGAAAGCGTAGTGGCTAGTTCAAAAGACTTGCAAGCCATGATAATATGCCCGACACGTGAACTTGCTAAGCAAATAACCGACGAACTTAGAAAACTTGCAAAGTACAAGGAAGGCGTACGAATTGCTAGCGTGTACGGTGGAGAATATTTTGAAAAGCAACTTGCTAACCTTAGGAATAAACCGCAAATAATAGTGGGTACGCCGGGTAGAATACTAGACCATATCGAAAGACGAACGATTAAAATGAAAAGCGTGGAAACCATCGTTTTAGACGAGGCGGACGAAATGCTGAATATGGGCTTTCTGGGCGATATGGAAAAGATATTTGAAAAGGCAAACGAGGATAGGCAAACGTTGATGTTTTCTGCAACTATGCCAAGCGAAATTTTGGAAATATCTAAAAAATTCCAAAGAGAGCCCGTTAGCGTAAAAACACAACTTGACGAAAAGGATTTGCCACCTATTACGCAGTATTACGCTTACGTTGAGGAAAACCAAAAAATATTTTTGCTCGACACGCTGATTAAACAAAACGAATACAAACTAAGTTTGTGTTTCGTAAGCATGAAAAAGCGTTGCGACCAACTGAACAAAGTGCTAAAAAGCAAGGGGTACAAGTGTGAGTGCTTGCACGGCGACCTAAAACAAGCAAAACGTGAACAAATAATGAAGGGGTACAAAAACGGCGAGTACGATGTGCTTATTGCTACCGACGTTGCGGCAAGAGGTATAGACGTAAAGGGAATAGACGCAATATTTAACTTCGATATTCCATACGACAGAGAGTTTTATATCCATAGAATAGGTAGGACGGCACGAAACAAGTCAACGGGCGAAGCGTACACCTTCGTAACTAGTGGCGAAAGGAATAAAATTGCCGAGATAGAAAGGTATACGGATACTAAAATGATTAAACTAGAAGAGTTTAGTCAGGATAATTTGAGGAAATATATGAATAATAAAAAAATCGATAACGCACTTACTAAAATAAAAGGTAACCTTGGCGAAACGAAAGCGCAAATAACCAAACAGTTAGAGGACTTTAACTTTGAAAACGGCACGAATTACACCGTTTTGGATATTGCTGCTGCGCTTGTTGAAAGTGATACTATGGGTATAACCTTATCAAAAAATAGGGAAGAGGCAGTAGTAAGCAGTAAGAAAAAGGAAAAGGGCGTAAGATACTTTGTAAACTTTGGCGAAAGGGACAAGGCAACCAAGAAAAACGTAGCCGAGTTTTTGAAAAAAGAGATAGGCGTGGTAAGTAGCGAAATTATAGAAATATCGCTTATGGATAATTACGGCTTTATCGAGCTTGTCGTTGGTGCTGACGATAATATGTACAAACTAGTTGGCAAAAACTTTAACGGCAGGGAAGTAAACGTGGAAAAGGCAGGCGAAAAGGAAAGGGGCGCAAAGAAACAAGCAGGTAAAAAGAAGAGTTTTGAAAAACCTAGCAAAAAGACTTATGCCTCTAAAAACGCTAATGGCAAAAGAGGAAGAAAATAACCAATAACGAAAAAGCAAGCGTGCTTGCTTTTTTTGTTGGAAAATATCATAAATTGCACCATTAAAAATATGCTAATAATTGAAATATTGCTTCAATAATGCTATAATCAATATTAAATAGAGGATTTGTAAAGTGATAGAAAAAATATTTATAAAAGATAGCGATAACGTTAAAGACGCTAAGGTAAGGGCAAAATACGGATATCTTGCAAGTGGTATAAATATCGTTATGAACCTTGTGGTTGCGACCATGAAAATAGTGGTTGGCTTTTTGTTTAACTCGGTGTCTATTTTAGCAGACGGCTTAAACAACTTGTCCGACGGGGGTAGTTCTATGGTAAGCATAGCAGGGTTTAAGTTTGCTTCAAAACCCGCAGATTCCAAGCACCCGTTCGGTCACGCTAGGCTAGAATACGTAAGCAGTTTGATAGTTAGCGTACTAATACTATTTATCGGTTTTGAACTAATGAAAACGTCGATAGAAAAAATAGTTGCGCCTACGCCGTTTGAGTATTCTATAGCTATGGTGATAGTGCTTGCCGTGTCTATCGTTATAAAATTGTGGCTAGGCTTATTAAATAGAAGGCTAGGTAAAAAAATAAACAGCCTTACGCTAAAAGCAACGGCTATGGACAGCCTAAACGACTGCATCGTTACTACGGTGGTACTAATTAGCACGATAATAAGCGCATATACGGGCGTTCAACTAGACGCTTACGCAGGTATAATAGTTGCGTTGTTTATTTTGTACAGCGGTGTGAAACTCGTAAAAGAAACGCTAGACCCACTACTTGGCGAGTCGCCTTCTGGCGAGTTTATCGACGAAATCGTAAACAAAATAAAAAGTTACGATGGTGTAATGGGCGTTCACGACCTTGCTGCGCATAATTACGGACCTGACAAGTATTTTATCTCCCTTCACGTAGAGGTGGATAGAAACGTGGATATAATGAAGAGCCACGAGATGATAGACAAAATAGAAAGCGACCTAAACGACGGGAATATTAGCCTAGTGATACATATGGACCCTATCGTAATTAACGACCCGATTTTAGACGGATACAAAGAAAAGGAAAACGCAATAATAAAAGAGATAAACGAAAGATGCACGTTGCACGATTTTAGAATGGTGGACGGACAAAATAGAATCAATTTGATATTCGACGTAAATTTGCCGTTTGACGACAAAAGAACGGACGAAGAAATAAAAAAATTGATAGACGGCGAAACGAAAAAAATAGATGAAAAACTTTTCACCGTAGTAAATATCGATAGATTTTAATGGAGGAATTTATGAACTTTGTAGAAACAAAAAACGTAACCGATTACGTAAAAATCGTAATGGATAACGACAAAAGTATTGTAATTGAATTAAATAACGCTGATACGCCTATCACGAAAGCGAATTTTCAAAAACTTGTAAAAGAGGGCTTTTACGACGGGCTAATCTTTCATAGAGTAATAAAAGATTTTATGATACAAGGCGGAGACCCTACGGGAACGGGTTGCGGAGGCAGTAAGGACGAGATAAAAGGCGAGTTTAGGGTAAACGGCGTTAAAAACGATATGAGCCACCTAAGAGGCGTAATATCTATGGCAAGAACGAATATGCCTAATTCGGCTTCGTCGCAATTTTTTATTTGCCACAAGGACGCTACTTTTTTGGACGGACAATACGCAAGTTTTGGTAAGGTGGTAGAAGGTATTGAAGTTGTGGACGAAATTGCAGAGTGCAAAACGAATTACAACGACAAACCACTTGAAGATAAAGTGATGAAAAAGGTCGTATTTGTAGAAAAGCAATAGGAGGGAGTTATGTTGTTAGAGGAAATTTTGGCAAGAGTGGACCATACTTTATTGTCTACTACTGCTACGTATAAGGAAATTAAAGAAACCGTAGAGGACGCAATTAAATACCAAACTGCGTCGGTATGTATTCCACCATGCTACGTTAAGGACGTAAAAAAGGAATACGGCGACAAGGTTAAAATTTGTACGGTTATAGGCTTCCCTAACGGATATAATTCGTCTAAGGTTAAATTTTTCGAAACTAAGCAAGCACTTAAAGACGGCGCTGACGAAATAGATATGGTGATTAACGTTGGCGACGTAAAAGCAAAAAAGTTTACGAAAGTTAAAAACGAAATTAAAAAGATAAGGGAAATTACCGAAGGCAAGGTGCTAAAAGTGATTATTGAAACCTGTCTTTTAACCGAAAGAGAAAAGATAAAAATGTGTAATATCGTGTCCGAAGTGGGTGCTGATTATATAAAGACGTCTACGGGATTTTCGACTAGCGGGGCAACTTTTGAAGACGTAAAACTATTTACGCAATATTTGTCAAAGAGCGTAAAGATTAAGGCGGCAGGCGGTATAAGCTCGATTGAGGACGCTGAAAAGTTTATCGAACTTGGCGCTGATAGGCTAGGTACTAGCAAAATAGTAAAGATTGCAAAGCAGCAAGAAGTAAATGAGTAAAAGAGTATTTTTAATAGTACTTGACAGTTTTGGCATAGGTAAAGCGTTAGACGCTAGTAAGTTTGGCGACGAAGGAAGCGATACCTACAAAAGTGTAAGAAGTAGCAAGGAGTACTATGCGCCTAATTTGGAAAAACTTGGGCTTACTTCAATAGACGGGGTAGGTAAGCCTTCGTCTAGCGTAATAGGTAGTTATGCAAGAGTTAGGGAAAAAAGCGCAGGAAAGGATACTACGATAGGGCACTTAGAAATAGCAGGAGTAGTAACTACTAAGCCGTTTCCTACCTATCCAAACGGTTTTCCACCATGCGTTATAGACGAGTTATGCAAAAGAACGGGAAAAAAAGTACTGTGCAATAAGCCGTATAGTGGCACGAAAGTAATACGAGATTACGGCTTGGAGCATATTAAAACGGGCGACCTTATAGTATACACTAGCGCAGATAGCGTATTCCAAATTGCTTGCCACACTAGCGTAGCAAGTAGCGAGAAGTTGTACGAATATTGCAAAATTGCAAAGGATATTTTGGTGGGTGATAACGCAGTTGCAAGGGTTATCGCAAGACCTTTTACGGGTGAGTATCCTAATTTTGTTCGCACTAGCGATAGACGTGATTTTTCGCTTGCTCCACCAAAAACGATGCTGAACGTTTTAAGCGAGAGTGGATTTGACGTGATTGCCGTAGGCAAAATAGAAGATATATTTTGCGGTAGCGGTATAACAAAGTCTATTCACACAACGGGGAACGCTAGCGGAATAAGTACGACGATAGACCTAATTAAGAGTGATTTTAACGGGCTATGTTTTGTAAATTTAGTAGATTTTGATATGCTGTACGGACACCGCAACGACGTGGACGGATACGCAAAAGCAATTAGTCAGTTTGATATAGGGCTAGGAAAAATGCTTAGCCTACTAAAAGAGGACGACCTAATTATGATTACCGCCGACCACGGGTGCGACCCTTGTACGCCTAGTACCGACCATTCAAGAGAGAACGTGCCGTTATTAGTTTTTGGTAAAAAGGTGAAGAGCGTAAACCTTGGCGTTTTGGATAGTTTTAGCGACGTATCGGCAAGTATATTAGATTATTTTGGTTGTGAAAATATTTTAGAAGGCGAAAGTTTTATTAAAAAGATAGAGGAAAAATGAATATTGTACTGATAGGTATGCCAACTTGTGGCAAAAGTACGGTTGGCGTAGTGGTTGCCAAAATGCTGGGGCTTGCGTTTGTGGATACCGATATTTTAATTCAAAATAGAGAAGGTAAAAAACTGAAAGATATAATAGATGAAAAGGGAAACGACGGCTTTGAAAAGGTCGAAAGCGAAGTAATCGAAAATATCAGCGTGGAAAATACCGTGATTGCAACGGGTGGTAGCGCAGTTTATTCGCCTAAGGCTATGGCAAGGCTTAAAGAGATTGCAAAGGTGGTGTACCTTGCCGTTGATATCGAAGAGATTGAAAAACGTATGACCGATATGCGAAATAGAGGCGTGGTGTTCAAGAAAGGGCAAGGCGTAAGGGAATTATATTTGGAGCGAGAGCCGTTATACGAAAAGTACGCCGATTACGTGGTTAGTGAAAAGGGCAAAACTTTGGAGCAAACGGTAGAGGCAGTTGTAAATTTGTTTGAATAATCCGCATTTTTTTGCGGATTTTTTTATTTTATATTCGTTAATATTGCTAATTAAAAATAAAAAGGCTGAAAACGTGAGATATGAAAATTAAAAATTTATAGCCCGATTTTCTAATTTTAAGGGTAAAATTTGCAAAAATATTGAACGAAATAAAAGGTGGGGATATAATATAGTAAAGAAATAGTTGGGGGATAATTATGAAACTTACTTTTTTAGGAGCAGCAAGAGAGGTAACGGGTAGTTGTTACAGGCTGGAATTGAACGGCAAAAATTACCTAATCGATTGCGGTATGGAGCAAGGACCTAACATATACGAAAACGAAACGCTAGCTATAAAGCCAAAGGACGTGGACGGAATATTCTTAACGCACGCACATATAGACCATAGCGGTAACTTGCCTACTATGGTTAAGCACGGATACAAGAACAACGTGTATATGACTAAGGCTACGGCAGAACTATGCAAAATAATGCTGTACGACAGTGCAAAAATACAAGAGTCCGAGGCGGAGTGGCGTAATAGAAAGTATAAAAGGGGCAGTGAAACGCCTTACGAGCCGTTGTATACCAGCAAGGAAGTAGATAAATTATTGCCACTTATAGTAGGAGTAGATTACAAAAACGAAATAGTAATTGACGAAGGGCTAACGGCTACATTTATAGACGCAGGGCATTTGCTTGGTTCTAGTAGTATAAAACTAAAAATGACCGAAAACGGCGTAACTAAAACAATCGTGTTTAGTGGCGATATAGGTAACAGCAACAAGCCTATACTTAAAAATCCCGAACATTATACTAGCGCCGATTACGTGGTTATGGAAAGTACCTACGGCGATAGGCTGAACGGAACGGGCGAGGACTACGCTAGGCAACTTGCAAATATAATAGACGTCACTTTTGCTAACGGTGGCAACGTAGTTATACCCACCTTTGCAATAGGTAGAATGCAAGAATTATTGTACTTTTTAAGGGAAGTGAAGGAGCAAGGGCTTGTAAAAAGATTTCCCGATTTTAAGGTGTACGTGGATAGCCCGCTTTCCGTCGAGGCAACTAAAATATTTAGTAAGGGCTGGATAGACTGCTTTGACGACGAGGCAAGAAGCCTACTTGAAAGGGGCGTAAATCCTATCTGGTTTGACGGTTTAATGCTAAGCAGCACTGCCGAGGATAGTAAGGCTATAAATATGATAGACGAGCCAAAAGTTATATTGTCGGCGTCGGGAATGTGCGAGGCAGGTAGAATTCGCCACCACTTAAAGCATAATTTATGGAGAGCCGAAAGCGCTATCGTATTCGTTGGCTATCAAGTAAACGGAACGCTAGGTAGACGGCTACTAGACGGCGAAAGGAAGGTAACGCTGTTTGGCGAAAGAATAAAAGTAAGGGCAAATATATTGCAAATGAAAGGGACTAGTTCGCACGCCGATAAAGTAGCGCTTGTGGATTGGATAAACCACTTTGAGAAAAAGCCCGAAAAAGTGTTCGTAACGCACGGTGAAGACCTAGTTGCAGAGGGTTTTGCAGGGCTACTTAGCGAAAGCGGATACGATGCGTCAGCCCCTTATAGTGGCGAAACGTGGGATTTAATTAGCCTTGAAATGATAAAGGAAGGCAGTAAAATAAAACTGACTAGATCGGGTAGAAAAACTGCTAAGAAGAACGATTTAATCAACTTTAACGTAGAAAAAGCAATAAGCGAATTAAACAGCGTTGCCGAGGACGTAAAAGAGGGAACGAATGAAGATAAGCGTAAGTTCGTAGTAGCAATAAATCGTATTATAGAAAGGTTTAAGAAACAATAAAAGGCGAAAGCCTTTTTTTTTTTTGCTTTTAACTAAAAACGAAGTATGTAAATACAAAACGAGTAATGACAAGATTATTTTTTGCGTAATATAATAAAATTGCTTAAATCCATTTTGTAAATTATATATTTATATATAATAACTATAAAAAATGTTTGCGTAATTGTTGGAGATTGCATAAAATAATGCTATAATTTTTTTAGGACTTTATTATGATAGATAGCCACACTCATTCGTTTCACTCTCACGACGGACAAACTTCTATAAGTAACCTAGTTAAAAGAGCCGACGAGTTAAAAATGGAATATATTGCAATTACCGAACATTTTGACAAAGACTATAAGTTTGGTAATAGCGAACGCTTTTGTAGACAACTAAATTTGCAAGGCTACAAAAGGGCTTTTGACAAGGTAAAAAGTAGGTACGACGGTGATACGTACGTGGCTTTTGGAATAGAACTTGGTTACGACAAAAGGCTAGAAGACTATTACGATAGCGTGCTGAAAGAGTACGATTTTGACGTGGTTATAAATTCGGTACATACGCTAGGTGGCATTGAAGCGTACTACGGCAACATTTTCAAGAATACTACGCAGGACGAAGTGTATTTTAGATACCTTGACACGCTAATTGATAGTGTAAACGCAAAGTATAATTTTAATATTATCAGCCATATAGGATACGTAACTAGGTACGCAAAATACGAAAACAATTTGTTGTGGCAAGATAGGTTCAAGTCCAAAATAGACGACTTACTAAAACTTATTATCGAAAAGGACAAAACCTTGGAGATAAATACTCACGTTTCAAAAAACGGGCTGGAATTTTTGCCTGAAACGGATATTTTGAAAAGATACGTTGCGCTTGGCGGTAGTAACGTAACGTTTTCTTCCGACGCACACAAAGCCAAGTTTGTAGCAGATAAATACGAATTAGCAAGGGACTTTTGCCGTGAAATAGGCTTAAAGGAATGGACTATTTACAAAAATGGAGTGCCTTATAAGATAGGGATAGACTAGGAATAATGAGGAAAAAGAAGAGAGAGGAAAGACCCGAATTAGAAAGAATCGATACTTCTATTTCGGTAGGTCTTGTCGATAGCGAAATTAAAGAAAGAATAGATAAAGGATATGTAAATTCGGCCTTAAAAAGTACTTCAAAAAGTTATTGGAGCATAATAAGGACAAATATTTTTACGCTATTTAACGGATTAAATCTTTTACTTGGAATATTGGTTTTGGTATACGGCGATATTAAAAACGCCTTGTTTTTGGGTATAGTAACCGTAAACGTAGTTATAGGTATTATTCAAGAAATTCGTTCTAAAAAAACTGTGGAAAAACTGTCGCTTTTAACCGAGCCGAAGGTAACTGCCGTTCGTAATAGCGTGGAGCAGGAATTAGATATAAATTCACTTGTCGTAGACGATATTATCGTGCTAAAAGCAGGCAATCAAATCCCGTCGGACTCCATTGTCGTAAGCGGAAAAGTAAAAGTAAACGAATCTATGTTGACGGGCGAGCAGGACTCCGTAACTAAGGAAGAAGGCGAAAATTTGTTTTCAGGTAGTTACGTGGTATCGGGTAGTTGCTACGCAAGGGTAGATAAGGTTGGCGAGGACAACTATTCTAGCAAAATTATAAATAGTGGTAAAAAATACAAAGCGCCAAACTCCGAACTTATGCGCGCTATTAAGTGGATAATTCGTACCGTAACCATTATTATATTTATAGTTGGTCCTCTAGTATTTTTGAACAACGCAAAAAACCTTGACGATATTGGCGATATTATAAACAAATCGGTAGGCTCTATTATAGGTATGATTCCCGAAGGACTTGTACTTTTAACTAGTATGGCGCTAGCCGTTGGCGTAATAAGGCTTGCAAAAAAGCGTACCTTGGTGCAAGAACTTTACTGTATCGAAACGCTGGCTAGGGTAAATATGCTGTGCCTAGACAAAACGGGTACTATTACCGAAGGTACTATGCAAGTTGAAGATACGGTGCTACTAGATAAAGACGCCGATATTAACGAGATAATCGGCAATATGACTAGAATCCTAGACGACAACAACGCCACCTTTAACGCACTTAAAGAGAAATATCATGCAAACAAGGTGATGGAACACACCTTAAAAATGCCTTTTGACAGCGCAAAAAAGATGAGCGCGGTTACGTTCCTTAACAATACCTATATAATCGGTGCGCCAGAGTTCGTTTTGAAAGAGAGAATGGACGAGGTAATGGGCGAAGTAAATAAAAACGCCGAAAAAGGTTTTAGAGTATTAGTTTTGGTTAGGACGAAAGAGCAAATTAGCGAAAAAGATTTCGACGTAAACCAAATGGAGATTGTTGCGCTTGTGGTAATAAGCGACAAAATAAGAGAGAACGCAAAGGAAACCTTGGAGTATTTTGCTCACCAAGGCGTAAATCTAAAAATCATATCGGGAGATAATCCGCTTACCGTTAGCAAAATTGCCGAAAGGGTTGGGCTTAAAAACGCCGATAGATACGTAGACGCTACCACGCTTGACACCGACGAAAAGATTTTTGACGCAGTAAAGCAGTATACTATTTTCGGTAGGGTTACGCCACCGCAAAAGAAACAAATCGTAAAAGCGTTGAAGGTGCAAGGATATACCGTAGGTATGACGGGCGACGGCGTAAACGACGTAATGGCTCTTAAAGAGGCGGATTGTTCTATTGCTATGGCGTCGGGCTCGGACGCAGCACGTAACAGCTCGGAGCTAGTTTTGTTAGATTCGGATTTTAGCGCTTTGCCGTCAGTCGTTGCAGAGGGTAGAAGGGTGGTTAATAATATTAACCGTGCAGCCTCGCTATTCCTAGTTAAAACTACCTATTCGGTACTACTTGCTATTTGTATGATTATTATGGGCATAGAAACGCCGTTTGAGCCTATACAACTGACGTATATCAGTTCGATACTAGTAGGCTTCCCGTCGTTCTTTTTAGCAATAGAGCCTAATAACAGCAAAATATCGGGGTCGTTCTTGCCTAAGGTAATAAAGACGGCAACGCCGGCAGGTATAACCATAACCATAATGATAGTGCTAGCGCATATACTAGCCCCAGAACTTATTGTGGCAGGACAAATGAGTACGCTTTGCTTGTATATATACGCATTGATGCAGTTCTTCGTATTGTTCTCAACGTGTAAGCCTGTGGATCTAAAACGCGGAATACTGATTACAATATGCACGATAGTGTTCTTCTCGGTACTGATTATAATGCCGGACTTTGTAAAAGTAGTGCCTATTCCTAGTGAAGCAATGCTGATATTTGCAGTGTTTATAGCAATGCTGTATCCTACGGTTAAAATCATCACGCTTGCCGTATCCTTACTACTGAACTTTACAAGTATATTATCTAAGAAAATAAAGATAAAGCACAAGATAAAAATATTGTCAAAACCTCTTTTGACAAAGAAGGAGGAAGGAATAGATGGTTAAGGTGAGAATAAAAGACGTCTACGACAGCTTTGTAAAAGGCAACAGCCTAATGCTAATAAGTTCGCTAGGCTTTATGAGTTTCGTATCCTTGATAGCGCTACTTACAATTGGCGTCTTGTACTATATCAATTTGCAACAATATTGGGCGCTAATCGTGTTTGGCGTAATTACGATAGGCTTTATAATACTAGCGATTAGCCACTTGTCGTGTTTGCCAATGCTTGCAAAAAACGACGAATACTTCGGCAACCTCGTAACGTGTGAAATATCGGTGGAAGAAGATACGGGACTGCTTGTTGAAGGTTACGACAAAGACGGCAAAAAGATAAAAAACTTTTACGTTTACTGGGACGATATAAACAAGATAAATTACTCAAAGCATTATTTTGCAATACAATGTTTTGGTAGTGAGATGTTTTTTATAGAGGACAAAAATTGCGTATACGTAGAGGGCAATCCAAAGACTTTGGAATACTATTTGCGTAATAACGTGGATAGAAGGGCAATAAAATTCAAGAAATGGAAAAAAGTAGTGAAATAACACTGCTTTTTTTACGTTTATGATTGTTTATATATTGTTTTTCGTGGCTAACTAATATATAATTTGTATAGATAAAATATAGAGAGGACAAGATGAGACCAATAGACAACGGAGCAAACTTTTTTAGTAAAATGACCGAAGAAGAAAAAGTAGTATTTATGGATAGAATGGGCACTTTTAGAGAATTGATGATGCTATATACGTGTGCATTAAAAGAGGTAACTACTAAATTTGAGGTACTTAACGAGGAGTTTAGCGTAAGATACAATAGAAACCCCGTAGAAAATATCAAAACTAGGCTAAAAACACCTAGTAGTATTTTGGACAAACTTAAAAGGAAAAAATTGCCACTAAATATTTCGGCAGTAAAGGATAATATATTCGACGTGGCGGGAATAAGAATAATATGCTCGTTCCCTGAGGATATTTACACCCTTGCCGATATGCTACTTAGACAGGACGACATTAAACTAATAAAGAAAAAAGACTACATAAAAACGCCTAAGGAAAACGGATATAGAAGTTTGCACCTTATCGTGCAAGTGCCTATTTTCTTGACCGATAGAACCGAATATATGAACGTGGAAGTACAGTTTAGAACTATCGCAATGGACTTTTGGGCTAGTATCGAACACAAGGTAAGGTACAAAAAGGATATCAAAAACGGCGAAATGATATCTAGCGGACTAAAAGAGTGCGCCGACATAATCGCCAAACTAGACGAATATATGGAAAATATCCACCACTATATCGACGACAGCAACGACCAAAAAGATTTGGCCGAGGAAAAATTAGGCGAATAAATATTAAATTGAATCGTTATAGGTAGGTTGCAAGCAAAATGCCCACTTGAAAAGTTTTTGTAAAATAATTTTTTAAATTAAAATTCTTTTTCATAAGCATAGTATAACAAATTCGTCACCAAAAATCAAAATAAATTTGCAATAAACAAAAAATCGACCAAGTTGGTCGATTTTAAAGTTTTAAATTAATTATCTAGCAAATTCCACTTCTTTAGCAAAAAGGTTTAAATTTACTGCTTCAAATGCTTCATATGCTTGCACGTTTTGCTTTCCAGGCTCAACAACTATTGCATTTTTTATAGTTGTATTTTTTTCTTTTGCAATTTCATAATTTTTTGATTCAAAAATATGATTATATAAAGATTCTGTTGTTGAATTAGCATACCAAGGAACATATACGCTTACTTTTTTAATGTAGTGATTATTGCCGTCTGAATAAACAACAAGCACATCAAATCTACACTGATAGCCTGAACCTAAAGAATTGTCTGGATCTATAATTCTGCTAGTAAGATCTCCTACATATGTCATTAAAACTTTACTGCCTTCGGGTGCAAATTTTCCGCCGAAGTCGTTAATGTCTTTTACGGGAAGTTGAGCAGTTGTATTTCTTAATAATCTTTTGTATTCAAAATCACTATTAACTAAACTATCAGCTTTTTGTTTGCTTGCTTCAAATTGTTGTTTGAAGGATTCAATTTTATTAACTAATTCTAAATGTTCTTGAGAGCCTTCTTCAACTTTAAGTTCGGAGTTTAATCCTAAGACTAATTTTACATCATTTAAATCCTTATATTTATTAAGCTCCATTAAGTCTTTACTCAATGAACCTTGATAAATATACTGACAAATTGAATTTGTTTTTGCTATTTCTGAATATTCATTAAAGTATAATTGTATTGCATTTTCGTTTATTGAATAAAACAATAATTCATATTTTCTATTGCTTGTGGCAGCAATTTCAAGTGCTTTACTTTCAAAATCATAAGCCTCAAAGCCAACAAAATATTGATCGAGGAGGTCTTGCGCTGTAACGTATTTTATTTGTTCAACTGCTGGCTCTTCATATTTTTCTGTTGCAGAGATTGAACGGGTGAGGGAGGTTCCGTCTTTCTTTACAAGGGTTTCAAAAATGTCTCCGGCGGAGGTTACTTCAAACTTGAGGATAGAGCCGTCTTCACGAACTGCGCCTGTGAAAATGTTGCCATTTTCTTGTTCAAATTTAAGGTAGTCGTTATGCATAACAACGTTGATGTTTTCTTTGCTGTCAAGTTTTTCAATTTCTGCACGAATGCCAGCAACAACGGCTTGCAAATTTTCTACAACTTGAGCAATATCTGAATTTGTTTTGTTTATTTTTTGGTCAGCAGTGTAGCCCGCTTTGGAAATAATTGTGGAGATTGCAGTGTTGTCGGTGGTGGAACTAACTACTTCGGGCGGTATTTTTACTACGTAGGAGAAAAGGGAGTCTCTAGATTTTACTATATAGGTAAAAACGTAGTTTTCGTTTTGTTTTTCGTAAAGAGTAACTACGTTGTCACCATATAAAACGGAAGGAATTCCCTCTATTTTTTCGTTGGCGATATTGGTAAGGTCGGCAAGAATATATGTTTTGTTTATCTCGAAAATTTGCAAAACGCTGATTTGGTTAGGCGGAGTATAATCGTCCTCCTCATTATAATTATTATTTGAACATGCGGTAAAGGACAAAGCAACGCCAAAAACAAGTAGTAGTGACAAAATCGCATACGCAAAACGGTTGTTAATTGTGTTCTTCATAATTATAATCTCCTATAACGATATAGTTAATTATACTAAATTAAAAAATCAAAGTCAATAAATACATAGATCATAATTTTGAATAATAAATTTGCTAAATATTTGATAAAACTATTGACAAATCGTGATTTTGTGATAAAATACCGTAGGATTACATATAAGTTTATATAATGCATAAACGTTTCTACCAACTTGCTAAAGTTGACTATGTTACCAAAGAGGACAAGTCTACTTAGGCAAGTTTTTTTACGTATGGAGGAATTTATGTACGATTTAATAATTGTAGGCGCCGGGCCTGCTGGAATTTTTACGGCGTTAGAACTAGTTAGGCAAAACAGTCGAAAGAAAATACTTATGGTGGAAAAAGGCAGACCTATCGAAAAAAGGGTGTGCCCAAAGAACAAAACGAAAGACTGTGTAAACTGCAAACCGCATTGTAATATTACTACGGGTTTTTCAGGTGCAGGCGCATTTTCGGATGGGAAATTATCGCTAAGCTACGAAGTTGGCGGTGATTTGCCTGATTTAATAGGTGCTGAAAAGTGCGAAAACCTTATAAAATATACCGACAATATCTACCTAGAATTCGGCGCTGACGAAAAGGTGGAAGGCGTTGGCAACGAAGAAAAGGTGAAGGATATTAGAAAAAGGGCGATAAAGGCTGGGCTAAAACTCGTGGACTGTCCTATACGCCATTTGGGCACGGAAAAGGCGCAAGAAATATATTACAAAATTGAGCAATACCTGCTTGATAACGGCGTGGAAATTAGGTTTTACGAAAACGTGGAAAATATTATTCTAGATGGTGGCGAGTGTAAAGGCATATTGCTAACTAACCGCAGTGGCGAAGTGGAAAAAATCTACGGTAAAAAAACGGTGATTGCAACGGGAAGAAGGGGTGCTGATTGGCTAGAAAAGATATGTGAGGAGCATAATATTTTGCACGAGGCAGGCGTTGTGGATATCGGCGTAAGGGTTGAGGTAAGAAACGAAATTATGGAGGACGTAAACAACGTTTTGTACGAATCCAAACTGATAGGATACCCCGAGCCGTTTAAGAACAAGGTGCGTACCTTTTGTCAAAACCCAGGTGGATTTGTTAGCCAAGAGAATTACGACAACGACCTTGCCGTTGTAAACGGGCACTCCTATAAGGAACTAAAATCGAACAATACGAACTTGTCTATACTGTGCTCGGCAAAATTCAAAGACCCGTTTAATCAGCCTATTGCGTACGCTCAAAAGGTGGGAGAACTGACTAATATGCTTGCAAACGGCAAAGTGCTAGTACAAAGATACGGGGATATTTTGGAAGGAAAACGCACTTGGCAACATGAATTAGAACGTAGCAACGTTCGTCCAACCTTGCCTGACGCAGTAGCAGGCGATATTACGTCGGCTATGCCGTATAGACCTATGCTGAATATAATTAACTTTATAAAGGCGGTAGACGAAGTCGTGCCGGGGTTTGCTAGTAACGAAACTTTGCTGTATTCGCCGGAATTAAAGTTTTATAGCAACAAGATAAAAATGGACGAAAACCTAAATACGAATATTAAAAATTTGCATTGTTTGGGTGATAGTAGCGGTTGGACTAGGGGACTGATGATGGCATCTGTTATGGGCGTACTTATGGCTCAAAACTTGCTATAAGAAAAACTGTATAAACAAATCTCGTACTACTTAATAAAAGGTAGAAATATCTATTAATATGTTTTATATATTGTAAACTAACTTCTTAATAAAATAAACTAAAAAGACGGACCTACTTAGATAGGTTCGTTTTTTTATAGGTTTAATCTACCGTATTTAATTTCTTTGGTTGATTTTTTTAGCGTATGATTGCCGCTATTGAATATGCGATAAAAAAACTAAAACGGAATGATAATAAAATTATTTTAATCATAAAAACTAGAAAAACCATATAAATTTATAGTACGAAATAGTATAATAAGATAGCCAAAATGCGATATAGTTAAATATTTATATTTACAAAATACGCACTTTATCGATAAAATTTGCACAATTAAATAATATATTTTATCAAAATACTAATTTTTTTGTGACAATTTAGGCAAACTGCAATAAAATTAGAATAGATTATTTACTAATTCGCAGTTGTATGATATAATTGTCATAAGAATATAGACTTTTTTGAAGACACTTTAACTGTATTTTATAACGAGTAGAAGGCGTCGTTGATAAGAGAAAGTTGTTTTAGGGTTATTATGAATAAAAAAATATTATTGACGGGTACGTCGGGCGCTATGGGAAGTCAGGCGCTAAAATACGTGCTTGGTTCTAAACATAAATTTGACGTTGTAATATTACTACGTGATAAGCCGTCTAATAGAAAATACGCAGACAAGTTGCTAAAAGACCACGATATAAAAGTAGTTTTTGGCGATTTGGCTAATTATGACGACTGCCTAAAAGCGCTTGAAAACGTAGATTACGTGTTGCACATGGCGGCTATTATTTCGCCTATTGCCGACCACAATAGAGAAAATACTCATAGGTCGAATTTCGTTGGAACAAAAAATTTAATAGACGTTATCAAAAATACGGGAAGGCAGGACGTAGTTAGGTTCGTGCATATTTCTACCGTGGCAACTTACGGTAGCCGTAACTACAAGCACCCGTGGGCTAGAATAGGCGATCCGCTTATTCCTGCCGAGTACGATTGCTACGCTATGAGCAAAGTGATGGGTGAAAGATACGTTATCGAATCGGGGCTAAAATATTGGGTAAACCTTCGTCAAACTGCCGTTTTGCACGATAAATTGTTTACTAACAATATGAAGGACGGGCTTATGTTCCACACCAATTTGAACGGACCGCTTGAATGGGTAACGGCAAACGATAGTGGCATTATGATGAATCACCTTGTCGAGTACGACCTTGAAGGCAAACTTGACGGAGATTTTTGGCAAAAGTGCTACAATATCGGCGGTGGCGAGTCGCAAAGAGTGACGGGCTACGATACCCTTAACGACGGTTTCGGGCTGTGTGGCGGTAGGTTCGAGCAGTTTTTTGAAACTAATTGGAACGCTACTAGAAATTTTCACGGCGTGTGGTTTGAGGATTCAGACGTCCTTAACGACTATTTGAATTTTAGGACGGAAACGTTTGACGATTTTTGGAAGCAAATGGCAAAAAAATATTGGTATTTTGCTTTTGGAAAATTAGTGCCGAAAAAATTGATTTCGGACTTAGTTATAAAAAGACTTACGAGGGATACTAATGCTCCTTTGTATTGGGTAAATAACGGCGTTGAGGGCAGAATAAAAGCCTTTTACGGCGGAAGAGAAAAATTTGAACAAATACCTAGTAAATGGGAAGATTATCCGTTACTTAGAAACGGCAAAACGCCTGAGGGAGATATAGATTACGAAGCCCTTAGGGATATAAGTAATGCAAAAAAATATAGGCTAAACCACGGCTATGACGAAAGCAAGCCGCTTTGTGATTTAGGAATAGATGATTTGAGAGAAATGGCAAAGTTTAGAGGGGGTAACCTTATTTCTACCGATATGGAAAAAGGTAACTTGCACGCTAAACTTTTGTTCGAGTGCAACGAGGGACACAGGTTTATGGCAACGCCGTATGCGATTTTGTCGGGACATTGGTGTAACGATTGTTGTATGAAATATAGTTGGAATTGGGGTATTCAGGCAAGAAACAATCCGTTTTTTGCTCAGGTTTGGTATGACCTAAATGACTACGACGAGGTGGACGTTTACCCGTATTTCGACGGCGAAGATGATTTTTTAAGAAAGGATTAAAATGAGAAAAGCAATATTATACGTTTTTTCGGGAACGGGCAATACGAAACTGATAGCAGAGGAGTTTTCGAAAAATTTTGTAAAATACGATATAGAAACTACTATTTATATGATTTCGGCAAATTTTGAGGACGTACCCGATCCAAGCGACTATGATATAATCGGCTTCGGCTATCCTGTACACGCATTTAACGCTCCACAGTTAGTGGTTAATTTTGCAAAGCAACTTCATAGCGTACACGATAAGTATACGTTTATTTTTAAGTCGAGTGGCGAACCGCTTAAACTTAACAATGCATCTAGCAATAAACTGATAAAAGTGTTAAAAGAAAAGGGCTACGCAGTTAGTTTGGAGCGACATATAGTGATGCCGTACAATATGATATTTAGGCACAACGACGATATGGCAAAACAACTGTGGCTACTAGGCAAGCAATTAGTGGAATTGTACGCTGAGGAAATTGCAAACGAAAAAAAGGAAAAAATAAAATATCCTATATACAAAAGGGCGCATATTTATCCTTTTAGAATAGAGTGGTACGGCGCAAAATTTAACGGCAAATTGTACAAGGTGGATATGGACAAGTGCATTAAGTGCATGAAATGCGTTAAAACTTGCCCTATGCACAATATCAGTTACGAGGACGGCAAATTTAAGTTTGGCAAGGACTGTATTATGTGCGTTCGTTGTTCGTTTAATTGCCCTAAAAATGCAATTAGTATAGGATTATTAAACAAGTGGAAGGTAAACGGAAGTTATAAGTTGAAACAACTAGAAAATAATCCTTCAATAAAGGGCGATTTTATAAATTCGGACACGACGGGACTATATAAAAAGGTGTACAAAACTTACGTTGACGAATCGACGGAAAAAATAGAAGAGCACGAAGTGGAAGAATTAATGAACGAATAATATTTTTACGTATAAATTTAACAAAAAACGAGGATAATTACTAAGTAACGGGAAGCCGTTACTTTTTTTTCTAATATTTTTGCCGTAAGGCTTGTTTAATATGTAAGTGAGGTCAAAAATGATAAGTGCTATTGTATATAATTTAGAAAATTTGTATGCAAAATCCTATGCTGAAACTCTATCAATTGCAACGGAGTTACCTATGTTTTCAATTAGCGACGCCAAAAAATATTTGCCCAAAAACTCGTCGATAATTTTTTTGACTCAGGTAGTGCATAATAAACTAGCGCATTTTGACAAAGTGAAACGTGGTTATAACGTAATAGCAGTAGGCGCTATCACGGACGAACCGCTTGAAGAAAATGAAAAAACAAAGATAATGGGTGCTAGTGGTGTAAAATGCAAAAACACGTTTTGCCTAAGTAGCACGGTGGATATGTACGGAAGAAGTCAAAAGCACGAAAAACAAATTAAACTTATGGCGAAGTTGATAAAAGAAAGACCTAGCGTAAGTAGCCGTGAAAATTACAAAGTGTGCGAGCCCGAATGCGCTGAATATAGGCGTAAAAACTTGGGTGATTTACTTAGTTGGTACAAGCTAACCGAAAACGGAGAAAACGCAAGAAGAAGGGTTTTTTGTTGACTTACGTAGAGTAATGGGTTACAATATGGTTACTTGGAGGTAACTATGCACGAACACGATAGAAAACCCGTTATAAATAGATTGTCTAGGGCAATAGGTCATCTTAGTTCTGTAAAAAAGATGGTAGAGGACGGTAGAGATTGCGACGAAGTTTTGGTGCAGTTAGAAGCAGTTGCCTCGGCAATTCGTAGCACTGAAAAGATAATTCTTGAAGACCATATAAAACACTGTATCGTAGACGCAGTTAGAAGCGGTGATATGGAAAAAGTAGATGAATTAAATAAAGCAATTGACAAATTGTTGTAATTAAGAACTACCTAATCGGTAGTTTTTTAATTTTTTAAGTGGCGTTTAAGATAAAAAATCGTATCGGTAAACAATGCGTTTTCGTATGGATTTTTACCGAAATGCAAAAATTGTGGTAAATTTTTCGTGAAAAATTTAATATTTATGAAAGGTATACCAAAAAAGAAATGAAAAATTACTTGCAAATTTTGGATAATATTAGGTATAATATTTAATAAATATAATATTGTTATATAAAATTTTATGAGGAATAAAGTATGATTAAAAAATTGTTGAAAAGTGTAAGAGAGTACAAAAAACAATCTTTACTTTCGCCTTTTTTCATATCGATTGAAGTTGCGTTCGAGTGTTTGATTGTTTACGTAATGTCTCTTCTAATCGACTCTATTTACGCTACGAATATGAAAATGGTGGCAATTTACGGCGCCGTTTTGATAGTTATGGCGATATTGAGTCTACTTTGCGGTGCGATAGCCGGAAAGTTTGCAGCCGATGCTGCTTCGGGATTTTGTAAAAATTTAAGGCAGGACTTATTTTACAAAATTCAAAAATTTTCTTTTTCGAATATCGATAAGTTCTCGACTGCAAGTTTGGTAACGAGATTAACGACGGACGTTATGAACGTGCAACACGCTTATATGATGACGATAAGAACGGCGATAAGAGCGCCTCTTATGATTATCGTAAGTTTTTCTATTGCCGTTAGCATAAATTGGAAGTTGTCGTTAATTATTTTAGGAGCAATTCCGCTTATCTTTTTGGGCGTATTCGTGCTTGTAAAAATATGTATACCTATTTTGGATAGACTATTTTACAAATACGATAATATGAACCGTACTTTAAGGGAAAATATCAAGGCGATAAGGGTGGTTAAATCCTTCGTTCGTGATAAATTTGAAAGCAAGAAGTTTGACGACAAGGCAGAGGACGTAAGGGTAGACTACACCAAGATTGAAAAAATCACGGCGTTAAGTTCGCCACTTATGCAAACCATTATTTATGCTTGCGTAACGCTTATTGCTGTGCTTGGCTCTATAACGATTATCAATACGGCACAAGGCATAGACCCTAGTGGTAACCCTATTTGGGGCGCTTTGTCAACGGGACAATTAAACAGCCTTATCAACTACAATATGCAAATTATGATGAGCCTAATAATGCTAACTATGGTATTCGTTATGATTATTATGGCAGAGCCTTCTACTAAGAGAATCGTTGAAGTTTTGGACGAGGAAATCGATATTCAAAACGATAATGAGACTATTAAAGAGGTAAAGGACGGCGAAATCGTATTTAATAACGTATCGTTTAAGTACAGTGAAAAGGCTGAAAGGTACGCATTAAAGGATATAAACCTAACTATTCATAGCGGTGAAACGATAGGTATTATAGGTGGAACGGGCAGTAGTAAATCTACTTTGGTGCAGTTAATTCCACGTCTTTACGACGCTACGGTAGGCACTGTTACGGTGGGTGGAGTAGACGTAAAAGACTACGATATAGTTAATCTACGAGATGCCGTAAGTATGGTGCTGCAAAAGAATATTTTGTTCAGTGGTACTATAAAGGAAAACCTAAGATGGGGTAACGAAAACGCTACCGACGAGGAGATTGAAAACGCATGTAAACTTGCTCACGCAGACGAATTTATTACTAAATTCCCTGACGGGTACGATACCTATATCGAGCAAGGCGGTACTAACGTTTCGGGTGGTCAAAAGCAAAGGCTATGTATTGCAAGGGCGCTACTAAAAAGCCCTAAGGTGCTAATCCTTGACGACAGTACTAGCGCAGTAGATACGAAAACGGATGCGTCGATTAGGCAAGCGTTTATGGAAAAAATTCCTAACACAACGAAACTAATCATTTCGCAAAGGATAGTTTCGGTAAAAGATGCCGACAAGATTATCGTTATGGAAGGCGGTCAAGTATCGGGATTCGATACCCACGAAAAACTGCTTGAAACCAACGATATTTATAAGGAAATATATGAAATTCAAACAAAACTAAATAAGGGGGAAGAAGAAAATGAGTAAGAAAAAACTTGCTATAAACAAAGACGACCTTAAAATTCTCCCAAGAGTTTTGAAGTATTGGTTCAAAAATTATAAATGGCAAATGGTAGTCGTATTTGCGTGCATTTTGGTAAGTTCTGCCGCATCGTGCATTATGCCTATTATAATGAAAAACTTAATTGATAACGTAATTTACCCGGGTATTGAAAAGGGATTAGACGCAGTTACGGGCGAGTTATTAAAGTTTATAATCTTTATTTGCACGGTGTACGGACTAGGGCTAATAGGCACGTTCGTATGGACTAGAATGAACGGTATTGTTACGCAAAAGTTTATAAAACTACTTAGAACGGACGTGTTTAACCACATGCAACAACTGCCTATTAAATACTTCGATACTCACACGCACGGCGATATAATGAGTATTTATACCAACGATATCGACGCACTTCACCAAATGATTGCGCAAAGTATTCCACAAATATTTAACGCAGCAGTAATATGCGTATCGGTAATTTGTATAATGCTTACGTATAGTTTGTGGCTGTTCCTAGTGGAAGTATTCGGCGTCGTGCTTATGTTCTTCGTAATTAAGACGGTGGGTGTAAGAAGTACTAAGTACTTTATTAAGCAACAAGAGGCGATAGGCGGACTAGAAGGCTACGTTGAAGAAATTATGAACGGACAAAAGGTAGTAAAAGTATTCAACAGAGAGGGTATGGTAGAAGGTAAGTTCGACAAAATAAACGATAAAGTTTATAAGGAATCGTCGGCTGCACACACCTACGGTAATATTATGATGCCTATTATGGGTAATATTGGTAACGTCTTGTACGTTTTGGTTGCCTTTATTGGCGGAATTTTAGTGCTTACTAACTCCATAAACGTTTCCTTCGAGGGCATTACTCGTTTCTCGCTTGCTAACGTCGGCGTGGTAGTTGCGTTCCTTTCTATGAGCAGGCAATTCTCGAATACGATAGGTCAAACTTCTATGGAAGTAAACGCTATTGCTATGGGTATTGCAGGCGCAAAAAGGGTGTTCGAACTACTAGACACGCCGATTGAGTTTGACGAAGGTTACGTACATCTTGTAAACGTAAAAGAGGAGAACGGCGAACTTGTAGAGTGTGAAAATAGAACGGGCGAGTGGGCTTGGAAACACCCTCATAAAGAGACGGGCATTACTACCTACACCAAACTTAACGGAAAAATCGAACTTCACGAAGTTGACTTTGGTTACACCGAAGAAAAACTCGTTTTGCACGATATAGATATCACGGCAATGCCCGGACAAAAAATAGCCTTCGTAGGCGCAACGGGTGCAGGTAAAACGACTATTACCAACTTAATAAATCGTTTTTACGATATTGCCGACGGAAAAGTGCGTTACGACGATATAAATATCAACAAGATAAACAAAGCCGATTTGCGTAGGTCGCTTGGCGTGGTGCTACAAGACGTATTCCTATTTACAGGTACGGTAATGGAAAACATTAGATACGGAAGGCTAGACGCAACCGACGAAGAGTGTATCGAGGCTGCAAAACTAGCAAATGCGCACGATTTTATTACTAGGTTGCCGGAAGGGTACAATACGCTTCTAAAAAATGCAGGCGATAACTTGTCGCAAGGACAAAAACAACTATTATCAATAGCAAGGGCAGCAGTTGCAGACCCTCCTGTAATGATACTAGACGAGGCAACTTCTTCTATCGATACTAGAACCGAAGTACTTGTTCAAAAGGGTATGGATAGGTTGATGCAAGATAGAACGGTATTCGTTATTGCGCATAGGTTATCTACGATACGAAACTCCGATAAGATTATCGTGCTTGACCACGGTAGAATTATAGAGCAAGGTACTCACGAAAGTTTGATTGCTGAAAAAGGCAAGTACTACGAGTTGTATACCGGAAAAATCGAAATGGATTAAGGAGCATTTATGGAAAAGAAAATTATGAGAAGAAGAACGCTAGTTGGCGTAGGCTTGTTCGTCGTGATATTTTCGGGTCTACTTGCCCTAGCAAGTTTATTCGACCTAGAAGTATCGCAAAAACTAACCGCAGGCAATTTGTCTAGTGGACAATATTATGCCGATACTTTCTTCGGTAGGTTGTTTGAAGTTATCGGTTCGTTCCCGATATGGATAAGTATTGCAGTTATAGGCGCAATATTCTACCACAACGCAAAAAACAACAACATACCTAATTTATTTAAGCAAAAAGATAGCGCTGTAAACGTACTAAATAAGTTGATAGAGTTTGTCGCAATCGTAATGGTAATTGCGTCGTTCTACTTCTTGTTTGCCGATTCGTTCAAATACTTTTTGAAATATTCGCACGGATATCATCTTAAAAAGTCTTTGGCGTACGTGGCTTCTATGCTGATTCTTGCCGTAATCGTAGCGCCTACGTTTATAGTGGCTTGGGGCAAAATAAGCGTGGAGCAAAACAAAAAACTAATGACTTTTGCGCTGATTATCGTGCTTGCTTTAATTACCCGTATATTTATAGAGGGTATCAAGCTACCTATCGGCCGTATGAGATTTAGAGCAATGAATTTGATAGGCGATTTTAGTTATTACACGCCGTGGTACGTAATAAACGGAGTAAGAGAACTACCTGACGTAATAGGTAATAGCGCATTAAATTTCAGTGCGTACGAACACGAATTTGACGATATGTTCAAGTCTTTCCCGTCAGGTCATACGTTTGCTGCGGGTATGAGTTATCTAATTATTTGCTTGCCAGACTTTATTAAAAAGTGGGACAACGTAGTTGGTAGATTTTTGTGCTGGACACTGCCTATCGTATACACGGGTATGGTAGCGATAAGCAGAATTATGGTGGGTGCGCACTACTTCTCGGACGTACTAATCGGTGGAACTATTGTGTTCCTAGGCGTAATTATCGGTAGAGAAATATTTGTGTTTAAGGGTAAGCATATTACATGCTTTTTTAAGGACAAAGAAAAAATAGCCGAATAATATTTAACTATAAAGGCGAACCTGTGGGTTCGCCTTTTTTATTAAGAAAAATACTTTTTACAAATAGAATAATAGCATCTTTAACTAATTATATAAATTAGTGGCTCGATTAAAAAACCTATACTTGCTAAATTATTCGTTATAGAAAATTACGATTTTAATAAATGGACGATAAAACGATAGTCTAATTAAAATTATATTAAATAATAGATAAAACCAAATAAAATAAAACGAGATATTGACAATGGTTTTAGATGCTGTTAATATATAATTGAAACGGTTCGACTTTTATAACGGAGATATTATGGCAGTAACTATAAAGGACTTAGCAAGGGAAACGGGGCTAGCGTACGGCACTATAAGCGCTTACCTAAACGACAATAAGGTTAGGGAAGAAAATAGAATAAAGATAGAGAACGCAATAAAAAAACTTGGGTATATTCCAAACGAGTACGCAAGGGCGTTAAAATCGCATACGTCAAGAACGATAGGCGTGGTTATACCCGAACTTGCTAGTTTTTTTGCAACGTCAATAATCAGTTTTATGGAGGACGAATTAAGGAAAAAAGGCTACGGAATAATCGTGTGCGATTGCAGGTCTAACGAAGATATAGAGATTAGGTCGGTGAAATACCTAATGTCCAAAATGGTGGACGGGCTTATCATAATGCCAACGACAAGTGATAATAAAATTTTCGATTTGCCAAAAAGGTTTAACGTGCCTGTCGTGGTGATTGATAGATATTTGCAAGGGGACGGGGTAAGTTCAGTAACTATAAATAATAGGGAAATATCCAAAATTGCAGTTAGTAATATGTTAAAAAACGGCTGTAAAAATATTGCCGTAATTCACGGTGGCGAGGTGTATACGTCTAGGCAAAGATTACTTGGCTATTACGACGCAGTAGGTAGTAAAAACGACGATTTAGCAGTAGACGGCAAGTTTACAATGCAAGGCGGATACGTCGCTATGAAAAAACTGCTTGATAGAAACGATTGCATAGACGGGGTGTTCGTTACAAATTACGACATGACGATGGGGGCGCTACTTGCGTTAAAAGAGAGTGGAAAGGTGGTAGACAACGACTTTGCTTTTACGGGCTTCGACCTAGGGGATTTGACCAAGGTGATAGGTCAAAAGGTGCAAATAGTGGACCAACCGTTAAAGGAAATAGGTGTAAATTCGGCAAAAATATTGCTTAGCAAAATAAACAAAAAAGAAACTAACGATATAGTTTTATCAGCAACTATAACGAATAATTATTAAGAAATAGGCAAAAGCCTAAAAATAAAGGAGAGTATTATGAAACCAACGATAGGTATAAGACCGATAATCGACGGCAGATGGGGTGGCATTAGAGAAGGCTTAGAGGAGCAAACTCGCCAAATGGCAAATGCCGCAAAGGAACTTATTGAAAATAATTTGCGCTATACCGACGGAACGCCCGTTAGAGTAGTCGTATTCGACCAAACGATAGGTGGTGGCGAAGAAGCTAGTAGATGCCACGATTATTTTAGCAAGGAAAACGTAGTGGGTACTTTAAGCGTTACGCCGTGCTGGTGCTACGGCTCTGAAACGATAGACCTAGACCCGTATACCGTAAAGGCTGTTTGGGGGCTAAACGCAACCGAAAGACCAGGCGCCGTATATCTTGCTGCCGCTATGGCTGTGCACGCTCAAAGAGGATTGCCTGCTTTTGCAATTTACGGAAAGGACGTTCAGGATAAGGACGATAAGAATATCCCTTGCGACGTAAAGGAAAAAATACTTAGGTTTGCTAGGTGCGCTATTGCCGTTGGCTGTATGCGTAATAAGGCGTACGTTGGGCTTGGTAGCGTTGCTATGGGCATAGGTGGTTCGTTCTTAGACGGCAACCTAATGCAAAAATATTTCGGCTTGCGTGCAGAGTGGGTGGATATGACCGAAATAACAAGGCGTATTGCGCTAGGCATTTACGACAAAGAAGAGTACGAAAAAGAACTTTCGTGGATTAAGAAAAATTGCCGTGAAGGAATAGATATAAACGCTAATCCTAAGACTAGAAAGGAAAAGGACGAGCAATGGGAATTTATTGCTAAAATGACCTTGATAGTAAAGGATATTATGCTAGGCAATAAAAAACTAGACGATATAGGTTGGCACGAAGAAGCGCTAGGCAGAAACGCAATACTTGGTGGTTTCCAAGGACAACGTATGTGGACGGATTGGCTACCTAACGGTGATTTTACTGAATCTATTTTGAATACTTCGTTTGATTGGAACGGCAAAAAAGAGCCATTTATCGTTGCTACTGAAAACGATACTTTGAACGGTATGTCTATGCTACTTGAAAAATTACTTAACCAAAGGGCAAGTATTTTTGCCGACGTTCGTACTTACTGGTCGAAAGAGGCTGTTGAAAGGGTTACGGGCTGGAAACCAACGGGAAGAGCAGAAAACGGCTTTATACACCTTATAAATAGTGGAGCAGCGGCTCTTGACGGCACTGCTATGGCAAAAGACGAAAAGGGCGAGGCAACTATAAAAGAATGGTGGAATATGACTAGCGATGATATTGACGCTATTATGTCCAAAACCGATTGGTGTCAAGCAAACCTTGGCTATTTTAGAGGTGGTGGATTTAGTTCGCACTTCAAGACAGAGGCAGAAATACCCGTAACTATGGCAAGAATAAATATGGTGGACGGACTAGGGCCTGTGATGCAAATTGCAGAGGGCTACACCGTTACCGTTCCTGACGACGTACAAAAGACGTTGTGGGATAGAACAGACCCTACTTGGCCTAGTACTTGGTTTGCCCCACGCCTAACGGGAGAAGGTGCTTTTAAGGACGTATACAGCGTAATGGCAAATTGGGGAGCAAACCACGGCGCATTTACTTTTGGGCATATCGGCGCTGATTTGATTACGCTTGCATCTATGCTAAGAATACCCGTAAGTATGCACAACGTAGATACGAGTAAAGTATTTAGACCGCACGCTTGGACTGCTTTTGGAACGAGCGACCTTGAAGGCGCAGATTATAGGGCTTGCGAGAATTACGGAGCATTGTATAAATAATGGATATAAGAAAAATAAGTGTAAAAGAGCAAGTGCTACTTGCTATGCAACGTGTGTATGAAAATGCACTTACCTCTACGTCGGGCGGTAATATATCGGCAATGGACGAAAACGGGCATATTTTTATTACGCCTAGCAGTATAGACAAGGGTAGTTTGACTATCGACGACATAGTGGAAGTACTACCAAACGGCGAAATTATCGGTAAGCATAAGCCGTCTATGGAATTGCCGTTTCATTCTAATATTTACAAAACTTGCAAGGACGTAAAAGCGATAGTACACGCGCACGCTCCTGCCGCAGTTGCTTACGCTTGTATGCGTATTTGCCCAGATCCTAACTGCGCAAGGGTTTATCTAGATAATCTTGGCGAAATAGCAGGCTCGAAGTACGCCTTACCGGGCTCGCTAAAACTTGGCGATATTGTAATGGAAAGGTTTAAGCAAGGATATCGCACGGTGATGATGGACAATCACGGCGCAACGGTTGGCGCAAAAGATATGGCGACGGCATTTGCAAAATACGAAAACTTAGATTATTTGTGTCGCACTTTATTTAATGCAACTGCAATAGGAAGCGCTAAAAACGTAACGGAAATTCCACTTAAAGTAGGCGAGTACGCTGTTAAGAAATTTGACGCTAGCGACGATAAGACTAGGGAAGAAATGGTGCGTTTTCTAAAAAGAGCGTACAAAGGTGGGCTAGTAGCAAGCAGTTTTGGTACGCTTGCCGTAAGAGTAGAAGGTGGTTTTTTGTTTAACGCCGAGGGCGATAGTCCACTAGATATGGAAAAGGACGATATAGCCGTGTTTAAGGACGGATTTTTGTCTACGAATAAGCCGTGCAAGTACTTAGATTTAATTAGGAAAATTTTTGAAGCTTGCGAAGAAGTAAACGCCTTATTTATATCTATGCCAAGCGCAACTATGGCGTTTGCCGTAGCTAACGAGGACTTTGATGCAAGGCTTATACCTGAAAGTTATATTATGCTAAAAGACGTAAATAGGCTAAGTTACGACGCCGTGCAAGATTACGACCTAATTGCAAATACTTTAAGTACGAAAGCGCCTGCGTTAATTATTGATAACGAGTGCGTTATAACGATAGGTAAAAACGTAACCAAGGCTTTTGATAGGCTGGAAGTACTAGACTATTCGGCACGCTCCGTATTACTTGCTAAGGCTGTAAGTAATATTCAGCCTATAAATAACGAGCAAGTAGACGAAATAAACGACACTTTTAACGGATGGTAAGTATGGACGTAGTAAGAGTGCTAGCAATAGACCTAGGCGCAAGTTCCGGTAGGGGAATAGTTTTCGAGTACTCTGGCGGGAAAATAAAAGAGACGACTGTTCATAGGTTTGAAAACGGCGCAATCTTAAAGGACGGCAAGTACGTTTGGGATATAGAAAAGTTGTTTTCAGGGGTTAAAAACTCTATAAAACTTGCTAACGAAAAGGTGGGCAAGTTAGACAGCGTTGGCATAGATACTTGGGGCGTGGACTTTGGTCTATTGGATAGGGACGGCAAACTATTAGGCTATCCAAGGTGTTATAGGGACGAGGCTAACGGAGTAATGCGTCGTAAACTACAAGATGACGATTACGATTTTTTTTCGATGGCAGGTATATCTATAAACGACTTTAATACGACCTATCAACTTGCCGTGCTAAGCGAAGAAGTGCAAAATTGGGACGACGTATCTTGCCTATTGTTTATGCCACAACTAATAGGTTATATGCTGACGGGTAAAACCTCGGTAGAGCCTACTATTGCCTCTACAAGCGGTATTTTCGACTTAGAAACGGGCTTTAACGAAAGATTTTTAAGTAGATACCGCATTCCTAAACGAATATTCCCAAACGTGAAGAAAACGGGGGATATTTTAGGGCAAATTAAAGCAGAAATTAAGGCTGAGTGCAATATAAATTACGAATTACCCGTAGTGCTTACGGCTGGGCACGATACGGCTTGCGCAGTTCTTGGCGTGCCGTCAAAGGACGAAACGCTGTATCTAAGTAGTGGTACTTGGTCTTTGTTTGGCACTATCGTAGATAAGGCAGTTATAAATAAAGTAACCTACGACAACCTATATACCAACGAATTAGCGTTTGACGGTAGAGTAAGGCTACTAAAAAACATCATAGGTATGTGGATTATCGGCGAGTGCAAAAAGGAGTGGGATAAGGCTGGCATAAACCTACCCTACGACGAGATAGTAGAAAGGGCTAAAAAGGCGAAGAAATATGCAGTAATCGACGTGAACGCTCCTGAATTTTTTACGCACGGCAATATGCTGGATAAAATAAAAAATTATGCTAAAACCTACCAAAATATCGAATTAGACGGGGTGGGCGAGATTGCTAAAACGGTGTACTATTCTATGGCGATTGCCTACGAAAAAGCCTATCACGACCTATGCAAGATTACTAATAAACGCTACGAAAGGTTGCATATAATCGGTGGTGGCGCAAACAACTATTACTTAAACGAACTTATTGCCGAAACACTAAAAATTCCCGTTTGGGCAGGACCTGTCGAGGCAAGCGCACTAGGAAATGCCCTAGGGCAACTATTAGGTATAAAAGTAATAGAAAAAGAGCAAGTTAAGGACGTAATTATAAATAGTTACTTCATTAAAATCTTTGACGTAAACTAAATTACGTATTAAATTGCAGAAAAATACGAATAGAGTTAAAAGACATAATCTGCGGTTAATTGCATAAAATTAGCGTGTAAAGTGCCGATTTTGTAAATATAACGCAGAATAAATAAAATGCAAAATAAAGAAAAGAGAGTATATTGTATATACAGGTGAAAGCCAAAAAAATCCCGATTTAATAGTCGGGACTTTTTTTGTTTATTTATTTGGAGTTAGAGATTATGGCTATTATTTAACGGTAAACCCGTCCTCGTAATCAACGGTAACCGTGTCTTTGTCTACGTCGCCTTTTAGGATTGCCCTTGCAATTAAGGTTTCTACGTTTGCTTCAATATAACGTTTTAGTGGTCTTGCGCCAAAGATAGGGTCGTATCCACCGGAAACGATAGCACTTTTTGCTTTGTCGGTAACAACGAGTTTTAGGTCTTGTGCTTTTAGTCTATTTGCTAGTTTGTCTAGCATCAAGTCTACGATATTACCGATATGCTCCTTCGTTAGTGGGGTGAATATAACGATTTCGTCTAGCCTATTTAGAAACTCTGGTCTAAAAGTTTGTTTTAGTAGTTTGTCAATTTGGTATTTCGTTTGGCTATCTACTTCGTTATTTTCTTCCATATTATCCAAAATAATATTGCTACCTAAGTTAGAAGTCATTATTATAATGGTGTTCTTAAAGTCCACGGTTCTACCTTGGCTATCGGTTATTCTTCCGTCGTCAAGTACTTGTAGTAGTACGTTAAATACGTCGGGATGCGCTTTTTCTATTTCGTCGAATAATACGACAGAGTATGGATGACGGCGTACTGCTTCGGTTAGTTGACCACCTTCGTCGTAACCTACGTATCCCGGAGGAGCACCTATTAGCCTAGATACCGAGAATTTTTCCATATATTCGCTCATATCTATCCTTACCATATTCCTTTCGTCGTCAAATAGGTAAGAGGATAGCGCTTTTGCTAGTTCGGTTTTGCCTACGCCCGTAGGTCCTAGGAACATAAACGAGCCGATAGGTCTATTTTCGTCGGCAATACCAGCCCTTGAACGAAGGATTGCCTCGGCAACTTTTTGTACTGCCTCGTTTTGACCTATTACACGCTTATGAAGTTCTTTGTCTAGGTTAAGCAGTTTTTCTTTTTCGCTACTCATCAGTTTGGTTACGGGTATTCCCGTCCATTTAGATACTATTTGCGTAATTTCATCAACCGTTACTTCGTCACGCAAGATATGGTCGTTATCCTTGGTTTTTTCCTCCGCTTCGGCTAAGCGTTTTTGTAGTTCGGGCAGAGTGCCGTATTGTAATTTTGCCGCTTTTTCGTAGTCGCTTACACGCTTTGCGTTTTCTATTTCGATATTTACTTTGTCTATTTCAGCCTTGGTGTTTTGTACTACGTTTATTTCGGCTTTTTCGTTTTCAAGGCGTGCTTTCATTTCGTTGAATTTACTTCTTAGTTCGCTTATTTCCTTTTTAACGTTTGCTAGTCGTTCAAGGCTAAGTTTATCCGTTTCCTTGCTTAGAGCCATTTCTTCTATTTCTAATTGCATAATTTTACGACTAATTACGTCCATTTCAATAGGCATACTATCTATTTCGGTTCTTATCATAGCGCATGCCTCGTCGATAAGGTCTATTGCCTTGTCGGGCAAAAATCTATCGCTGATATATCTATCGGATAGGGTAGAGGCTGCAACTATTGCCGAGTCGTGTATGCGTACGCCGTGGAAAATTTCGTATTTTTCTTTTAGTCCACGTAATATCGTGATAGTGTCAAGTACGGTAGGCTCGTTTACCATAATAGGTTGGAAACGCCTTTCAAGAGCAGCGTCCTTTTCGATATATTTACGATATTCGTCAAGGGTGGTTGCGCCTATGCAATGCAGTTCGCCACGGGCAAGCATAGGTTTTAGAATATTGCCTGCATCCATACTTCCTTCCGTTTTGCCTGCGCCGACTATGGTGTGAATTTCGTCTATAAATAGTAGCAAGTTGCCGTTTTGTTTTTTCACTTCGTTTAGTACGGCTTTTAGTCTTTCTTCAAATTCGCCACGATATTTTGCGCCTGCAATTAAAGAGCCCATATCAAGAGCGTACAAAGACTTGTTTTTTAGTCCTTCGGGTACGTCGTTTTTTGCAATTCGTTGCGCTAGGCCTTCTACGATAGCTGTTTTACCAACGCCCGGTTCACCTATTAGTACGGGGTTGTTTTTGGTTTTTCTACTTAATATCCTTATTGCATTTCTTATTTCGTCATCCCTGCCTATAACGGGGTCTAGTTTTCCTTCCTTTGCTCTTTTAGTTAGGTCTATTCCGTATTTTTCTAGCACGTCGTAAGTGCTTTCAGGGTTGTCGTTTGTAATTGGTTCGTTTTTCACTTTTTTTACCTCCTGTTCAAATTTCTGCAAGGTAATTCCATATTGTTTGAATACTTTGCTTAGTTCTGCATTTGCATTTTCGATAATTGCCGAAAACAAATGCTCCACGCTAACGTATTCGTCTTTTTGTTTTTTTGCTTTATTTTCTGCGTCGCTAAGTACCTTTGCAAGACTACTAGAAACTTTTGGCTCGTAACCACCTGTTGTGGTAGCAAGATTATCTACAAGCCTTTTAACGCTAGACAAAACGTCTTTTACGTTTATGCTCATTTTTGTTAAAAGGTTAGGGATTAAACCTTCACTATCGCTTACAAGTGATAGGGCTAAATGTTCCAAAGTAATCTCGGTATTCTTGTAACTTGTAGCAAGATTTGTTGCTTCTTGCAAAGCAAGTAGCGATTTTTGTGTAAATTTATCGGTCATAGTATCCTCCTTTTAGCAGTCTTTATCATAGATTGTTAGCAATTAACTTATATGATTGCTAAAATTATATATCCGCTTTTCAATATTGTCAATGGTTTTTTCAATTATTTTTTCATTTTACGTTTATTTTGCAAAATCGGCTGAAAATAATTTAATTTGTAAGAACGTTATTTTATTATTAACTAATTAAAAAAAATTATAAAAAAAGAGATTAACTCGTAATCTCTTTTATGCGTTATTCTTATTTAGCGTTTAGATAGTAGATATTATTTGATGAAAATATGTAAAAATTTTACAAATTTAGTTGGTTTTATCATTTTATCTAGTTGTTGTATCGATTTTATTTGCGATAGTATCGTCGCAATTAACGTTTTTGCTTACCGTTTCGCTATTCGTAATCGTAGCACTATCAGTAGGTATATTACTGTTGATATTTTCCGCAGTATTATAGGCTAGTTTATCACTTTCGCTAGTTGTGGTGTTTATGCTAGTTTGGCTATCGTTTTCTTTCTTTTTCTTTCTAGATTTTACTAAGTTGTCGCTAATACTTATTGATAGGTAGCCGTTAAATACTTTCGTTTTGATAAGCGCTGATATAAATACAATATCAATAGCAAAACTTACTGCCGCTTGAATTGTGTTGGGAACAACGCTTGCTACGGCTTTGCCAACGCCACCCATTGCATAGTTTGCAAGGTAGTAGCCTAGCATCATAATTATAGAACTTGCAAACGATACGAGTGCAACCGACAATAGTTTTATGCCTTTATTTGCTTTCGTCCTAAAAATGTAGTAGGTGGTGATACCACACAAAAACCCTTCTATACCTTTGATTAAAAAGGTTGGTAGCGCCCAATGTGCGTAACCTGATAGTAGGTCGGCAAAACAAGAGCCTAATCCTCCTACTACAAAGCCTGCCGTTGGGCCAAGCAAAGTTGCCGAGGCAAGCACTATGCAATCGCCGATATTTACATATCCGCCGGTTGCAGGATTTGGAATTTGAACGAACATGGTTACCACCGTAGTAAGAGCGGTAAACATTGCCGTTAAAACCAGAAATAGAGTGTTTCTTTTTTTGTTCATACTTTCTCCTTTTCTTTGGAGCGAGTTTTTCTAAAACATTATGCTGATAAAAAAAATCCTTTCTTCACTAGAAAAAAGGAAAGAAAACGCCACTATCAGCATTACGGTTCCTTCCCATTCAGACTTTACTGACGGTTACGGAATCTCACCGTATCAACTGTTGGGGCTGTATGACTCGTCTAGTCTAGGCTAGCATTACATCCGGTCGGGTTAATCCCTGCCCAAAGTACCTAAAATTTATTTGTAACTTTATTGTAAACCTAGTTAGGTTAGGTGTCAAACGAAAATTAGTAAAAGTTTTATTTAGTTTTATCAATAATATATTAGATCCATATTATAATTATCAATAATAGAAAAAAGCGGAGTAAATCCGCTTTATATTTTTAGGTGTTATGATTAAAATTATTGGTGATGCGTTTTGCAAAACGTTTCTATTCTGTCTAGGCACGTCTTTAATTTTTCCATAGAGTAAGCGTAACTAATTCTAACGAAATATTTACCCGACTCGCCAAAAGCGTCTCCCGGAACAACGGCGCAGTTTTGTTCTTCAAGTAGATCTTTTGCAAAGTCTTGACCGTCTAGTCCCGTGGTTTTAACGCAAGGGAAGATGTAGAATGCGCCTTCCGGCTCGAAGGTATGTAAGCCCATAGCGTTTAGTCTGTCTACGCAGTAACGTCTACGCTTGTCGTACTCGGTTTTCATTTCGTTTACAACCTTGTAATCGGTGTCGAAACTAACTTCTAATGCTTTTAGCGCAGTGTATTGCGCAGTCGTAGGGGCGCTCATTATCATATATTGATGGATTTTTACCATAGCGGCGCACATATCCTTAGGGCAAGCAAGATAGCCTATTCTCCAACCCGTCATTGCAAACGACTTTGAAAAACCGTTTATCGTAATGGTTCTTTCCTTCATTCCTTCAAACGAACCTATGCTTACGTGATTTTTGCCGTAGGTAAGTTCGGAGTATATTTCGTCGGATATAACAAGTAGGTCGTGCTTTTTAATAATAGGCAACAACTTTTCGATATCTTCCTTTTCCATAATTGCGCCCGTTGGGTTGTTAGGATAAGGGAAAACCAACGCTTTCGTCTTGTAGGTAATCATTTTTTCCAAGTTTTCAGGCGTAAGTTTGAATTTGTCCTTTTCGAAAGTTTCAACTACTACGGGAGTACCTGATGCTAGCGTTACCGTTGGTGCGTAGCACACAAAACTTGGTTGTGGAATAAGTACCTCGTCGCCTGGGTCAATCACGCTACGAAGGGCAATATCGATAGCCTCCGATGCGCCAACCGTTACTATAAGTTCGGTTTTAGGGTCGTATGATAAGTTATATCTTGTAAGAAGATATTTAGAGATTGCTTCCCTTAGTTCAAGTAGTCCACGATTTGCCGTATATTGTGTTTTTCCTTCAAGCAAGGAATCGATACCTGCTTGCATAAACTCTCTATTAGTGATAAAGTCGGGCTCGCCAACGCCTAGCGACAAGCAGTCCTTTCTTTCAGCGGCAATATCAAAAAATTTTCTTATGCCCGATTGAGGAATCGCTTGTACGTTTTTTGACAAAAAGTTTCTCATAGTTTACCTCTTAGTTTACATAAATTATAACTATTGTAACACTATATATGCTAATTATCTAGTCTTTTATCGATTATTATATCAATAATAAAAAAAAGGACTATTTTTTTTAATAAATTAGTTTTATCAGTAATAATTCAACTTAGCATGCCATATATTTACATTGAGATTAAGGAGGTTTTTTATGAGTAATTTCGACTTGTATAAAGATATTGCAGAAAGAACTAACGGAGATATTTATATCGGGGTGGTAGGGCCTGTTAGGACGGGTAAGTCTACCTTTATTCAAAGGCTAATGGAGGAGGTAGTTTTAGAGCGTATCGAAGGCGAAAACGCCAAAATAAGAGCGAAAGACGAACTTCCTCAATCGGCAAACGGCAAAACTATTATGACGACCGAGCCTAAATTTGTGCCAAGCGAGGCGGTAAACGTTAGGTTTAACGACAAAATTAGTTGCAAAATGCGACTGATTGACTGCGTTGGATATATCGTTGACGGGGCAATGGGCGACAAGGAAAACGGCGTGGATAGATTGGTAAATACGCCGTGGAGCAAGGAGAAAATGCCGTTTAGCAAGGCGGGTGAAATAGGCACGGAAAAAGTAATTAGCGAGCATTCTACCGTAGGCGTTTTGGTAACTACCGACGGCTCGGTAGCAGATATTCCAAGAGAAAACTACGTAAAGAGCGAAGAGAGAGTGGTAAAGGAACTAAAAGCCCTAAATAAACCTTTCGTAATTTTGCTAAATTGCAAGGAAATTACCGACGACGCTTTGGCTTTGCGTAACGAACTTGCCGTAAAATACGATGCGCCCGTAATTGCTAAAAACGTGTTAGAACTAAAAAAAGAGGATATGACTGAGATAATGGAAGAAATGTTATACGAATTCCCTGTAAAAAGAATAGACGTAAATATTCCTAGGTGGCTACAAGCCCTTGATGAAGATAGCCCTATTATAATGGAAATTATGGAAACTTTGAAAAGCCGTTTTGAAAGCGTAAATAAAATGAGCGACTTTACGGGGCTGGAAAATATTTTTGAACAGTCTAGTTATATTAAATCGCCGTTTGATTTTGACGTAAATATGGGGGACGGTAGCATAGACGTTACGCTTACGCCTAACGAAGACGTATTTTACGCTGTTTTAAGTAAAGAGTGTGGAAAGGAAATAGTAGACGATTTCGACCTTGTAAATTACGTAAGATATTTATCTTCGTGCGAGATAAAATACGTGGGTATGAAAGAGGCGATAGACGGTGTAGAAAGCACGGGATACGGTATGGTTTACCCTAGCGTAGACGAAATGGAACTTGAAGAGCCTAAAATAATTAAGAAAGGTGGCGGATACGGAATAAAAATAAAAGCGAAAGCGGATAGCGTGCATATGCTAAAAATTCCTATCGAGGCTGAAATATCGCCAATAGTTGGCGACGAAGCACAAGCAAAGGCTTTACTTGAAACTATGAAACAGCAGTACGAAAACGATAAGCCTAGTTTGTATCAAACTAATTTGTTTGGAAAAAGCCTTGACGAACTAATGAAAGAGGGTATTACTCAAAAACTAAATAATATGCCTGACGAAGTAAAATTAAAAATGAAACGTACGCTTGCTAAAATAATAAACGAATCTAAGGGCGGAATTATTTGCATACTACTATAATAGAAGAATATAATACTTTATCTATCGTTTTTGATAGATAAAGTGTTTTTTTATAATGATTTACTAAAACTTATTTTATCGTTACGTATTTACTGAACTTGCTTATATTTATTTTGTATTTGACTTAATATTAGTACTAATATATAATATATGCGAGGTGCGAAATGGATCTAGTAATAGCAAGTAACAATCAAAATAAAATACGAGAAATAAAACAAATAATAGGGGATAAGTTTACTAAAATTTATTCGCTAAAAGAACTTGGCGTTGAGGTGGACGTAGAGGAAACGGGCGCAACGTTTTTTGAAAATTCACTAATAAAGGCAAAGGCAATAACGGAAATTACGGGAAAGGCTAGCCTTGCTGACGATAGCGGTCTAGTAGTTGACGTACTTGGCGGAGCACCTGGGGTGTATAGTGCAAGATTTGCAGGCGAGCCGTGTAATGACGAGAATAATAACGACAAACTGTTAAAATTGCTTGAAGGCGTAAAATACGAGGATAAAACGGCAAGATTTGTTAGCGTGGTAACTTTATATTATCCAAACGGCGAATACGTATTTAGCGAAGGGAGTGTAGAAGGACACGTTCTTAGCGAAAGGCGTGGGGACGGTGGTTTTGGATACGACCCGTTATTTTACTGCGACAAACTAGGCAAAACTTTTGGCGAAGCAAGTCAGGAAGAGAAAAATTTGGTTAGCCATAGGGCAAACGCACTAAGCGAGCTTAGGAAAAAATTATGAAAACGTTAGTCGTTATATCCGATGTTCATTACGATAGAAGTACGCTAAGGAAAATAGAGCAGATAATGGACGAAGCGGATTACGTGGTGTTTTGTGGCGATGGTTTTTTGAGTCTTGCAGATTATCTAGTAAAATACGATAAAAAATTGATTGCAGTTAAGGGAAATTGCGACGGCGTTAGTTTGGATAGTGAAATAACCTTTGACGTTGAAGGTGTGAATGTGTTTGTTACCCACGGCGATAGGTACGGCGTTAAGACAGACCTAAACAGGCTATATTATAGGGCAAAGGAACTTGGCGTAGACCTTGCGCTATTTGGGCATACCCATACTGCCGTTATAGAAAATTTAGACGGAGTTACCCTAATAAACCCCGGAAGCGTGGCTATGCCTACTAATTTTGAAAAGTCGTACGCATACGTAGTAGTTAACGATAAAAAGATTTTTGCTAAAATTGTAAAAATTGGTTAAAAATAATTGACATTAGGTTTGTTTAATGATAGAATAATCAAGCGTTGTGAGTGATGCGGGTGTAGTTCAACGGTAGAATCCCAGCCTTCCAAGCTGGTCGCGTGGGTTCGATTCCCATCACCCGCTCCATAAAAGAATCCCGTTAGATAACGGTGTTTGAGCCAGTAGCTCAGTTGGATAGAGCAACGGCCTTCTAAGCCGTGTGTCGGGGGTTCAAATCCCTTCTGGCTCACCAAAATGGTGGGTATAGCTCAGTTGGTTAGAGCGCTAGGTTGTGGCCCTAGAGGTCAAGGGTTCAACTCCCTTTACTCACCCCACAATAACTAAATATTGGGGTGTCGCCAAGCGGTAAGGCACTAGACTTTGACTCTAGTATTCGTAGGTTCAAATCCTGCCACCCCAGCCATCAAATGATTCATTAGCTCAGTCGGTAGAGCACTTGACTTTTAATCAAGGTGTCCCGAGTTCGAATCTCGGATGGATCACCAAAAAATAAGAAAGATATATATATGCGGCTGTGGCGGAATTGGCAGACGCGCTAGACTTAGGATCTAGTCCGAACGGGTGGGAGTTCAAGTCTCTTCAGCCGCACCAAAGATCTTTCTTATTTTTTTTATGCGGGAATGGCTCAGCGGTAGAGCGTTGCCTTGCCAAGGCAAATGTCGCGAGTTCGAATCTCGTTTCCCGCTCCAAATGCGTGATTAGCTCAGTTGGTAGAGCAACTGACTCTTAATCAGTGGGCCCAGGGTTCGAGTCCCTGATCGCGCACCAAGTGTGTCGGTCTATAAGTCTTTTCTTATAGACCGACATTTTTATTATCGTGTAAAACATTGAAAAAATCCGATCGATATGCTATAATTAAAAAAGACAAGTTGGAATTTTGATAAATAAAAAGGAGAGAATATCAATGAAAAATATCATGTCTTTTCTGCCAAAAACTTTGGATATGAAAGTGATCTAGGTGATGGGACCTACGATTATTTCGTATTTCCAGCAGAAGAATTTAGCGAAAGTGATGGTATGGGATTATTTGTAGAAGTCACAAAATATACGCGAAAAAACAACAACGAGTATCCTTATACCGCATATGAATATCAAGGTTTACAGTATTGCAGTGATTTGTATGGAAAACAATACTACGAAGTGGTATATAATGGATTATTTGATGAAAACAATGTTCCGTTTATTCCATAAATAGATAAATCCAAATTTTTAGAGATAAAAGATTGAAATAGTACGACACATTATCGAAAATCGGTTCAAAAACGAGATTTTGTCGTACACACACAACTACAAAATACGGACTAAGTAATTAGCCCGTATTTTTTTGCAATTTTTTATTCTAACAAATAATTGACTGCTATTTTATACGTTACGTGGTTTAGGATATTTATTTTTTGGCATGCCGTCGTAAATTTTCAAATCTTCTTCGCTAACTAATATATCGGCGATATCTTTTCCCGTGTAAAACTCCGAAAAAATGACTTGCCACTGTCCGTTAATAGATTTTTCGCTGACAACTGCGCCAAAATCGCCTAATTTTACGCCTGCTTCAAGGTATGACGGTTTTTCGTTTATAAGTTCTACTAAGTCTAAATATTCCATAATTGCTCCTAATAAAACAAAGAGAAAATTTAATATAACTATTTTAGCACTAAATATTATATCGTGTGAAAATTTGTTTGATTTTTTGCTTATTATTGACAATTAGTCGTGGTTTGGTATAATTTTGTTAGTTTGAAAAGGAGAAAAGTATGGCAAAGCCGATAGTACCTACTTATTGTTTTTTTAAGGGGAGTTATAACCCGGAGTTTGAAAAAGAGATAGCAAAGTGCAAAGATATTTGCTTTAAGTACAACCAACTAAGCCCGAACGACAAAGCGAAGCAACAAGAGATTTTGCAAGGTTTACTAGGTAAAATGGGGAAAGAGTGCACGATAGTTGCACCGTTTTGGTGTGATTACGGCTACAATATATCGGTGGGCGATTACTTTTACGCAAACCACAATTTTATAGTGCAAGACGGTGGGAAAATAGAGATAGGCGACAACGTATTTATAGGACCGAATTGCACGTTTACGACGGCTGAACACGCACTAGACCCCGATATGCGAAAAGATGGTATAGAGGTTGCAAAACCTATAAAAAAAGGTAGTAACGTATGGTTTGGCGCAGGGGTAATAGTGCTTGCAGGGGTTACGATAGGGGATAACTAGGTAATTGGGGCTGGTAGCGTGGTTAGAAAGTATATACCATCTAACGTGGTGGCTGTTGGAGTGCCGTGCAAGGTGCTGAGAGAAATAACCGAGGCGGACAAGTCGACCTATCCGTTTTACGATGGTGAAAGTAATACTTGATAAATAAAAGCAGGCAAGAAGCCTGTTTTTTTATATAGTTGGTGGCGTATTTCTTTTGGATTTGTATAGTTTGATTTCCGTATTAAAGTGCGACTTTATAAAAATAAGGCGTTTAGTAAACTTTTTTGGGTTTTTGTGTAAAAGTACGTAAAGTTTTGCGTATGTTTGCGTGTAAAATTATTTTTTGATAAAAATTTTCGTTAAGTATTGAATTGAGCAAAAAATATTGTTAAACTATATAAGTAAAAGTATAGTATTAACTATATTTGTGCTAAAAAATTTTATTTTGGAGAGAGTAAATGATATACGAAATTAACAAGAAAATCCATGCTAATTTTGACGTATTCGAAGAAAATAAATTGCCTGCAAGGGCGTATTTTATTCCTTTTGAAAGCGAAAAAGAGGCGTCTAGCGTAGACTACGTGAAGGAAAGGTATAATTCGTCTAGAATTGAGATTTTAAGTGGCGAATGGGATTATAAGTACTACGATAAACTAAGCAAAATTCCTGATAGTTTTGATGCAGGTAGCGAAAGTTTTGATAAACTGCAAGTGCCTAGCACGTGGCAACGAAACGGGTACGACCAAATTGCGTATATAAATACAAGATATCCGTTTAAGAAAAATCCACCGTATATCCCAAGCGACGTAGCGGTTGGCGTGTATAGAAAAACCGTGAAACTAGCAAAGTTTAGTCGCAGTGTGCTTACTTTTTTGGGCGTTGCAGGTGCGTTTGCCGTGTACGTTAACGGAAAGTACGTAGGCTACTCGGAAGGTTCGCACAACGTTAGCGAATTTGACGTAACTAACTACGTAGTAGAGGGCGAAAACGAGATATTCGTCGTAAACTACAAGTGGAGCAACGGAACGTACTTAGAGTGCCAGGATATGTTTAGAGAGAACGGCATTTTTAGGGACGTATTTATCGTAAATCAAAATAACAATTATATTAACGACTTTTTGCTAAGAGCAAATAAAAACGAGGACGGCACTTATAATTTAACGGTAAAAGTAAGCGGAAACTTGGACGGGACAACGGTAAAGGTTGCGTCTAACGGACTATTCGACGTACTCGTAGGCGAAAACGAAACCGTGATAGAAAACTTAAAGGTAAACGAGTGGACTAGCGAAACGCCGAATTTGTACGAGGTGAAAATAACGCTAGAAAGTAAGGATAGCAAAGAATTTATCCGTACTTACCTTGGTTTTAAGGATATTAAAATAGACGGCGAAGTTTTCTTATTCAACGGCGAGGCTATCAAAATAATAGGTGTAAACCACCACGATACGCACCCTGTAAAAGGCTATGCTGTGTCGCTTGACGACCTTGAAAACGACGTGAAAATTATGAAAGAGTACAACTGTAACGCCGTTCGTACGTCGCATTATCCACCTGACCCCGTGTTTATAACTATGTGCGATAAGTACGGACTATACGTTATTGACGAGGCGGATATAGAAACGCACGGATTTTACGCAGTGCCTTACACGACTTATAAACCAAATACCCTAAGTAATAACCCAATTTGGATAAGCCACTACCTAGATAGAGTAGTAAGAATGTACGAAAGGGACAAAAACCATCCGTCTATAACTATGTGGAGCTTAGGTAACGAATCGGGCGGATACGTATGTCAGGACGCTTGTTACGATTTTCTAAAAAAGGTGAACCCTGAAATTCCCGTTCATTACGAGGGCGTTACTTTAAGCAAACGTTGGGCTTACGACGTGGTATCTAGAATGTATGCGCCTTGCGACCTTATGAGAAAAATTTTAGACGGTACTGCTGAGGATAAATATAAGGGAAAACCGTTCTTCCAATGCGAATATGCACACGCAATGGGCAACGGGCCAGGTGGACTTGAAGAATATATGCAACTATTCTATGCCTCTAAGCAGTTCTTAGGCGGTTGCATTTGGGAGTTTGCCGACCACGCTGTTTACGACGAAAATTCAAAATACAAGTGGACGTACGGTGGCGACCATAACGAGCCTATTCATGACGGCAACTTCTGTGTGGACGGATTGTTCTATCCAGACCGTAAGCCGTCTAGTGGCGCACTTGAAATGAAAGTATGTTATCGTCCTATTAGGGCTGAATACGTAGACGGTATTTTCAAACTAAAAAATACTAGGTATTTTAAGGATAGTAGCGATATTGAAATTAGTTACGAGGTGCTTGTAAACGGCAATAAAGCAAACGACGGCGTTTTGGACGTGGTGATTAACCCACAAGAAGTGAAAGAAGTAGAGTTGAAGGTGGATAAGTACGGCGAAAAAGACGATTTGTTCGTAAACTTTACCTACGTAGAAAAGGCTACTAAAAGAGAGATTGCAACCGAGCAAGTAGTGGTTGCAACTAGAAATATTGATAGTTCTAGCGTTGTGGCAAACGCCGAAATTACCAAGGAAAACGGCGAAATAACGGTGGCTACTGATAGCGTGAAAGCAGTGTTTAACAAAAACGGCTTGGTAAGTTACCTAGTAAACGGAAAAGAGTACGTAAATCAAAACCCCGTAGACAAACAGTTTGGTTTCGTGCCACATATTTATAGGGGCGTACTTGATAACGACAAAAACATTGCAATATATTGGAAAACGATAGGACTAGACAAGGCAAAAGCAAAACTTACTTCGTGCAAGGTAAAGAAGGTGGGCGAAGAGAAAATCGTAAGGACGAAATATCTATTCACTTTCGGCGTGTTCGTTTTGGCAAAGAGCGTGGTAGATTATCGTTTTGATAAGTCGGGAAAGGCTAGCGTAGTAGTTACGCTTAAAAAGGTGAGCCCACTTACCGATAAATTGCCAAGGTTTGGCGTGCATTTTGAAATGCCGAAGGAATTTGAACTTGTTCATTATTACGGAAGGGGAAATAGTGAAAACTACTGCGACTTTAAGGAGCACGCACCGATAGGCGTTTACGATACTAGCGTAAGTGAAATGGGACATAAGTATATTAAACCGCAAGATTCGGGTAATAGGGGCGAAGTGCGTTATGCTGAAATAAAGGACGCTAGCGGAAACGGAATAAGGATAAACGCCGTGGATAACGCATTTAACTTTAACGCAAACCACTTTACGCTAGGCGAATTAAATAACGCTAAGCATATAGAAGATTTGCCAGACGAGAATACTACGTTTACGGCTGTTGACGGATTCGTTCGTGGAACGGGTACGAATAGTTGCGGACCTATGCCACCAAAAGAATATCAAATTAAGTTTGGATATTCTAAGCCACTTAAATTCGAGTTTACGGTAGAGCCTATTAAAAAGTAGTATATTACTATTCGTTATTAACGTATTATAAAAAGAAAAAATGCGAAGTTTATTCGCATTTTTTTATTTTTTGTATCGCTATTTTATTTTACGGTTACAAGTACTAATCGTATTAGTCGATATTAGCGTTGTTTTCGTTTTCAGTTACACTTTGTTTTTCTCCAACGTTTTCCGTCAAAGTTTCGCTAGCGTCTTCGCTATTTTTAGCCATTAGGGAGTTGCGTAGCCTATCAGAGTCCTTTATTACGAAAATCATAGGAATAATCGCAACTGCTACTATAATTGCTGCCGCTAAGAAAAGTTCGAAAGGAGGGGATACGTGCGCTGCTTCTTCCGCTGTGTGCGAGTTCATACCAACGGCTTGGGCAATGCCGATACCTAGTCCCATTGGAATTAGCACGGTAAAGCACATTCTTACGCCTTGAAATCTACCTTCACAACCTTTTGGAATATAGTCCTGAAAGGTCGATTGCAAAGCACCACCAAGCGCTAGCATAGAGCCAAGCAGTATTACGCCACCAACGATTAGGATAGGCAGGTAAGCCGTTTCTGCCATAAACTTCATACAATATACTACTATTGCGCCTATTATCAAAATGACAAGAAGTGGCATATAGAAACGTTTTCTACCTATTTTATCAAAGAATACGCCAAGCACTCCCGTTATTACTGCGCCAAGCACGATAATTACGGCAAGTGGTAAAATGTAGTTAGTAATACCTAACGTTTTTTCGATAAAGTTGATTAGGTAGGACATAAAAGTTTGTTGAGCAATACCAAGAAGGCATAGAGCAAGCAAAGTAACGTACATCATTTTGTTTGCCTTTGCAACCGACGGTTTGAAACCGTAGAAGGTATCTTGCAAGTAGTTTTTATTTTGACCTTTTACAATAGTAGGTGAGTCTTTTAGTAAGAACGCCGATATAATTCCACCGATAATAGGGAATATTCCTATTATGATAAAGAAACTTTTAATCAGCATAGGGTCTCTTTCAAAGATAGAAACTTTTACGCCGTCTACTATTGCGCCACTGTCGTAGGTGAACATACCTATGCCAAATACTAGCACGGTAGCAATAACCGGCATTACGGATAGCATAGCGTTTACTTTGCCACGATTAGTTACGTCGGTTACGTCCGTAACCCAAGCGTTAAAAGCGGCGTCGTTTGCAGTTGATCCCGCAAAGGTCATTACGCAGTCCAAAATTACAAGAGCGGTGATTATTCCCCAAGCGTCCGACTCGGAGTTAATAGGGATTGCCGCAAATAGCATAATCGTAATACCCCAAAAAATATAGCCGATTGTAATAAACGGCTTTCTTTTGCCAACTTTATCCACAAGCCCGCCTGCAAATATAGTAGTAAGCGTAGCCGTAACTGCCGAAAGCACTACCATTAGCGTAGTAACGGTGTAGTATAGTTCTCCGCTAGTATCGAATAAATCTTGCCCAAATTTTGCAAAAAACATATTTTCTACTATCCAAGCAATTTGACCTATTAGCCCAAATAGTATTGCGCTAGTCCAAATCCTTTTGCCAAGAGGAGTAGAGGCGGTTTTAACGCCGGAATTTTTACTCATAATCTTAACCTCCTAGTATATTTTAGCCTTGTTAAAATTACAAGTCAATAATGAAAATAAAAACAACTTTCAAAATAACGTATTAAGCGTATTTTTTTTGTAAGTAATTAGTGATTTGGAGAAATTGCGTAGCAATAAGGGAAAAACGACTAAATCTCAAATTGGTATCAATAAAAATTGTTATTTATATTAAAATGACAAAATATTTTAGTAAATTTATACGTATATATCGTAAAAGTATTGTATAATTAACTATAAATATTTTTTGGAGGACAATATTATGTCAACAGGTGCAATAGTAGGAATAGTTGTTGCGGCAGTTTTATTGATTGTCGTAGTAGCAATAGTTGCTTGGGTTATTTCTACAAGAAATAAGTTTGTTACGATGGAGGTAAAGGTAGACGAGGCTTTCTCGACTATGGACGTATACCTAAAACAAAGGTTTGATATGATTCCTAACCTTGTTGAGTGCGTAAAAGGATACGTAAAACACGAGAACGAAACGCTTACTAACGTTATTGCTGCAAGAAGCGCAACTAACGTAACGGATATGAACGCTAAGATTAAGGCAGAGGGCGAACTTACTAACGCACTTAGCAAATTGATGATGCTTACCGAGAATTATCCAAACTTAAAAGCAGATACTCAATTTATCAACTTGCAAGCGCAAATTCAAGGTATCGAGGCTGATATTGCTAACGCAAGAAAATACTACAACGGCAACGTTAAAAACTTCAATACTGGTATTAGATTGTTCCCTGCAAATATCATTGCTAATATGATGAAACTTGAAAAGAAAGAATTCTTTGAAGTTGACGAAGCAAGTAGAGAGAACGTAAAAGTACAATTCTAAAAATGACTAATAAAAATCAAAAGCGTTGTTTGATAATCTTAACGGCGCTGTTTTTGCTAGTGGCATCGTTGCTATTAGCGTTTGGTGGTGAAAAAGTTACTTACGCTAAGGGCGTTGAGGCTACGTCGTCGTATAGTGGATACACGATTACGAATTTTTCGGCTGATATTGATTGCTCTAAGGGTAGGCTAGCAAAGATTACCGAAACTATAACGGTGTATTTTTCAGATTACAAGCACGGAATTTATAGGGATTTAACTATGGCGTCGGGGGAGGACTACTCCAAAATAAATGTTGAAGGCGCTCCTTTTCGCTTAGATAAAGGCGACGATTTTTTGCGCCTAATTATCGGTGACTCCAATATAACTTTATATGACGAAAGCAAAACGTACGTTATAACCTACAACGTAACTATGCCTAAATATAAGGAAAGCAAAGATAGTTTACTGTATAACGTAGTGCCGTTTGGATTTGATACCAAAATAGAAAAATTTGACGTAACCCTAACTATGCCTACTTCTAACGTTTTAAGTTATAAGGTAGTTAGTGGCAGTGTTGGAACGCAATCTAACGAATATGCCGACGTAAAAGTAGACGGTAATAAAATTCGTATTACTAGTAAGGAAATGTTGTATGCTTACGAGGGCGTATCGATTAGGATAGATTTTCCAAAGGGAACGCTTGCTAACGTGGTGGACCTAGATGCCTTGTACATATTCTTAGCAGGTGCGCTAGTGCTGATTGTTGCAATAGTGCTACTATTCGTGTGGGGCAAGGACGAAAAACCCGTGGAAGTGGTTAGATTTGACCCACCGCATAATATGCCTCCTTGCGATATGGGATATTTAATAGACGGCAAAGTAGAAAACACCGATATGACTAGCCTAATTTTCTATTGGGCGTCGCTTGGCGCAATAGAAATAGAAGATAACGGCAAGGATATTATTCTAAAAAAGCGTAGAGAACTGCCTGATAGGTGCAAGTCTTACGAGCAAAAAATTTTCCGCGCTTTGTTTAGAGGTACAGATAAGGTAAATATCGACCATTTGGGCGAGAATTTTGCTATTACTATGTCTAAGGCAAAATCTAACGTTGCTAGCGAATACAGGGGTATGCGTTATACGACGGGAAGCAAAACGCTAAGTTACGTCCTGATGGTGATTGCTATGCTATTTGTTGCAGTAGTAAGCACGCTGATGGATTTTATCAAGTACGGCGTATTCGATTTCGGCATCTCTTTGTGGAGTATATTGCTGTGCGCTATCGTATTTGGCTATTATATGCTTGGTTATCTCGTTATGAACAAGTTGCCAAAACTGACGAAGAAAAAGAAAACGTTGCATTTTGTTTCGTACGGAGTGGTGGGCGTAATTGTATCACTAATAGGTATGGCTGCGATTCGTTTTACTCAGCATTACACGTGGATAGAAAGTTTTTGTATGATGATTTGTCCCGTACTTACTTGTTGGATAGCGCCGTATATACACAAGCGTAGTAGTTTGTATAACGAACTATTGGGCGAAATTATGGGCTTTAAGAATTTTATAGAGGTTGCAGAAAAGGACAAATTAGAGGCGCTCGTTCAAGAAGACCCCGAATACTTTTATAAAATTTTGCCTTATGCAAACGTACTAGGCGTAAGCGACGTATTAGAAGAAAAGTTTAAGGATATACCTATGGAGCCTCCTATTTGGATTACTACGGGCGGAATAGACTTTATAGATTTATATTTTTATACTAGAATTGCACGTACTATTAGTAGCCAAGTAAATACTCAACTTGCGGCAGCGATTGCAAGTTCCGCTAGTTCTATGGTTGGAAAATTCGGCGGTGGTTCTAGTGGTGGCGGATTTAGCGGAGGCGGTGGCTTCGGTGGAGGCGGCGGCGGAAGCTGGTAATTATAATTAAAATGGGAATACTGAAAAGTATTCCTTTTTTATTTTAGATTTTAATCGTTACGTATTTTTTTGTGGCTATTATTACGCTATTACGCCGTGGTATTGGGCTATATAATCGTACTTAGGATATATCGTTTTGTGTGATAGGCTCGCTTTGTGCCGTTTTTCACGTTTTAATAGGTTTATCTACGTAAAATTCGTTTTCGTTTAATAAAATTGGGAAGATTTCAATTAGCAAAAAGTAACTTTGGGTTGTCAATAAAATAGCGCTTTGCATATTATATATGGAATAAATTTGTGAGGTAACTATGAAAGGACGATTAGTTGTATTTACTTACACGACGAAAGCGGTACTGCCTCTTGAAGATACCGAGATATACGTAACCAACGTGGAAAAAACGGAACTTATTGCAAAAATGACGACGGATGCCGACGGGAAAACTAACGTTATAGAGTTAGAAGCACCCGACGTAAATAATTCGTTGTCGCCCGATACGAATTTGCCTATTTTTAGAAGTATATCTATATATGCAAGGAAAAATGGATATTTTAATTTGCTGATAAACGGCGTGCAAGTTTTTGCAGGCAATACGTCGATACAAAATATTATGATGATACCTCTTCCGGAAAATTACGTAGGGGATAATACCGAAGTCGTGGAAATTCCACCACAAAATTTATAGGAGGGAATATGCAAGCAATACCTATTATACCAAATACTATCACGGTGCATTTAGGTCCGCCCGATAGAGATGCCGAAAACGTAACCGTTCCGTTTGTAGACTACGTGAAAAACGTGGTTAGTAGCGAGATATATCCTACTTGGAATTATAATGCGATAGTGGCTAATACTTTGGCAATTACTTCTTTTGCATTAAATAGGATATATACAGAATTTTATCCGTCAAGGGGAAAGAATTTCGACATAACTAGCTCTACGGCAATAGACCAAAAATTCGTAAAGAATAGGAATATATTTGAAAACATAAGTAGAATAGTGGACGACTTTTTCTACGTGTACATAAGGCGAAAAGGCAATATAGAACCACTTGCCGCAAAATTTTGCAACGGAACTACCGTAACTTGCTCGGGGCTATCACAATGGGGTAGCGAATATATGGCAATGGGTGGCAGTAATTACTTGGATATACTATATTCCTATTACGGCTACGATATAGAACTTGTGTACGACGCGCCTATTAGGGACTTGAAGTATAGTTATCCGGGGATACTGCAATTAGGTAACGGAGGGCTTGGCGTAACTTATGCTCAAATAATGCTAAATAGGGTAAGTAACGCATATCCTTCCATACCAAAACTTATCGTGGACGGAAAGTTTGGGCAAATGACGGAAAAGGCGGTAAAAAAATTTCAGTCCGTGTTTGAGTTAAATCCCGACGGAATAATAGGCAAGTCCACTTGGTACGAATTAGTTAGGCTGTACGTAGGGCTAAATAGATTGAACGAATTAAATTCGCTAGGACAAAAATACTACGGCGTATCGCTAATTTATCCAGAGGCGATAAGGTTTGGCGATAGGGGTAAAAACGTGCAGATTATACAGTATTTTATCAACGTGATTGCAGAAAATACGGGGCAATTAAATTCGGTTGCAATAGACGGAATATTTGGTAACGATACCCTTAACGCCATAAAAAATTTTCAAAGCCAAAACGGGCTAAACGTGGACGGCGTAGTGGGAGAGGCTACGTGGAATAAAATGTACGACGTAGTAAAAGGCGTGCAAAATACCGACGTATTAAATATTAAATATAGAGTAGCCGAAACTTTGCCGTATCCTGATAAACTGCTAAGACTAGGTGACAAGGGCAACGACGTAGCGTATATTCAAACCTTGCTAAACGCAGTATTTAAGGCGTTTAATACTGCGCTACCCGTAACGGTGAACGGGTATTTTGATACGGCAACGGCAAATTCGGTTAGCCGTTTTCAACTAGCGTACGACCTGTCCGTATCGGGCGGAGTGGACGAAAGAACGTGGAACGAATTGAACCAACAATACTACAATTCGCTGTCTATATTTAACAATGCTTTTGAGCAATCGCCTGCAAAGGAGTTGAAGCGTGGCGACGTAGACGGAGGGGAAATATGATTAAAGGTAGACCTATATATTTTATGCAAACGTGCCTAAGAAAACTATCTAATAGTTACCCTATTGAAAGGGTGGTGGCAAACGGGGTGTTCGACGAAGTGACGGAAAAGGCGGTAAAAGATTTTCAAAGGCATTTTGGATATAAACAAACGGGGGTAATCGACGATGAATTATATCAAAAAATAGTTGGCGAGTACAACGTTTTATTAAATAAGGAAGAAGATTTGCCGTGTTTTTGGGAGAACGTAAAAGTTTTTACAAAGGGGGATAAAAGCCCGTATATTGCGTTATTCCAAAGTACGTATAATATATTCTGCGAAAAGTTCCTAGGGCATAATAGCGTAGCCGTTACGTCGGTGATGGACGATGAAACGACTAGGGCGGTTGGTGAAATAGAAAAAATCTTATCGTTAAAAGAAGATAAAATTTTGGATAAAAAGGTGATGGAAGGATTGTTTTCGGTGCTAAAAGTGGAATTTTAACTAAAAAACAAAAAAATAAAAAAAATTTCTATTTTTCTCTAATAAAATTTACTTTGCTTTTGTTTAATGTGTATAATCTCAAATCCCTATATTTTTTCATTAGGTGGCTCGCTTAGGGCGAGCCCTACCCGATGAAAATCATAGACAAAAGATTGAGTTTGTGTTACAATATTTTCCATGAGCGAAAAGATTGACAAAGCAGTGCTTAATGAAAACTTAATAAAATTACAGCAAGGCGATGAGCATGCTTTTGATAGGGTATATGAGATGACGAGTAAGTCGGTTTATATACTCTGTTTTTCGGTATTGAAAGATAGTTATAAAGCAGAAGATATAATGCAAAACACTTTTATCAAAGTCCGCACGAACGTAAGCCAATACGAACCGAATACTAATCCGCTTGCTTGGATACTAACTATTGCTAAATCGCTTGCAATAAACGAATATAATAGAGTGAAAAGAGACGTGCCTACCGATTTTTCCGAGCCTACTATGCAAAAACCGTACGTGGATAAAAATTTGGAGGCGGTTGAAAACCAACAAATATTGAAAAAGGCTTTTGAGGTGCTTAACGAACGAGAGAGAAATATAGTGCTTTTACATACTATTAAGGGTATGAAACATAAAGATATTGCAAAAGTGTACGACCTTACGCTAAGTAATACGCTGTGGATATATCACAATAGTTTGAAAAAACTTAGGAAAGCGTTAGAAGGAGAGTTTGATGAGTAGATTAACCAATCGAAAACTTAATAATCTTTTGAAAGATGCCGTGGATAAACTAGAAATTCCCGACGTAAAAAACGAGGTGAAGAAAACGCCTATTTACGCTAGCGAAAATTCTGTTCACGCAAAGAAAAAAGTGAGCGTAAGTAAGAAACGCGCTTTCGTTAGCGTGGTGTGTGCTTGCTGTATCGTTGCGGTGTGTACGTGTCTTGGCGTAATAATTCCTAATAATATTGGCGGTGGTGTTCCAATGTCTGTTAATAACGTTTCTTACGTTACGGTGGACGTAAATCCGTCGGTTACGATAAAACTAGTTGACGGCAAGGTAGCGGATATAGTAAACAACAACAAAGAGGGCGGCGTAGTACTTGCCGGAATAGAGAACTTAGATAGTTTGAAGGGCAAGGACGTTGAAAGTACTATTGACGCCGTTTTGGACAGTTGCTTAAAGTCGGGATATTTGGTATATAACGATGTGGATAACGAGCAAAAGAAAAATGCTGTTCAGGTTGGAGTTGTAAACGATAACGGGGATATTACTGAACAAATCAAAAAGACGGTAAATGAAGTGTCTACAAGCGTTAAAAACTTCTTTAAGGAGCGCAATTTGTTCGCATTAGTAGTTGCCGATATTGAGATAAAGGACGAGTACGACAAAATATATAAAGAATATGGAATTACTTTAAGTAAATACAATCTAATTAAAGATGCATATATTGCACAAAATGATATAGTGATATTTACTGACAGTATGGAAAAATCCGAAGAATTTAAGAAATTCGTTAGCGATAATAAAAGCACGAGGGTAAGTACTTTGTACGCTGAAATTGCAAAAGAAGAGGCTGATGACGTATTTGAGTTATTGTATAGTGCAATATATGGTGTACTACAAGATGAAGTTTCCTACGAGGAATATTTGGTAAGTAATAACGGAAAAACGAATACGGAATTAGACGCTTACATTGAAAGCGAATTAAATAAAATCACCACAGCAATAGGAGGAGTTAGCGCATTACTTGAATGGAAATACGTGCAAAATATGATAACGATTAAGTCGTATTTTGTGGATAAAAGTATTGAAATATTTGATGCAATTCAAAATATAGCCGAAACCATTGAGGGTATTGCTCAGGATTTGATAGCAGAATTTGATGCTTGGGTAAATGGTATTTTAGGATTTAATCCACCAAGCAGTGAGGCAAAAAATATTTTAATAGCGTAGACTAACTGATTACAAAAGATGAAATTAAAAATATTGATTACAAGCGCATTGATATGTGCTTGTATTTTTTCTTTTACGGCGTGTCAAAATGATGACGATGCCTATTCTTACGATTGTGTAATTTTTATGGAAAACAAACCTATTAGTGAGGTTGCCGTTTTGATAAACGGCGTTGATACGGGCATTAAGTCCTCTGCTAGCGGAAAGGTGTCGCTAACGGGACTAAGTAACGGCGACGTAATTACTTTTGAAAAGGACGGCTGTATTTGCCTAAGTAAAATAAAAGTTCCTGACAACCTAAATGAGAAAACTATAATAATGTTCGATAGAAACGTGGTGGAATTAAAGACCGTAAATCCTATTCCTTCCGTTTCGACTAATACCGAAGTAATAGAGAAAGAGGACGGCAAGTTTAGTATTAAATTCGACCAGCCGAAAGGGTACGTCTTTAATGGCTATTATATAAATAATTCGCTAGTAAGCACTGACGAAAACTACGTGTTTGCTAAGTCTATGCGTGGCGACGTGACTATCAAGTTTAGCAAAATATATTCGTTTAGGATAATGAGTTTCGACGGAGTAACTACTTTATACGATAAGGACGTAATTAGTGGCGAAGAGATAAAACTTAGCGATTGTATTAAAATTAACGACGTATTTTTAGGTTGGTACGAAGGCGGTAAGTTGCTTAGTAGTGATATAGATTATTTATACAAAATAAAGGGTGATAGTACGTTGTTCGTTAAAACGGAAAAGCCAAAATTAAACCTAGTAGAAAATGGTAGAGAGATTACTATTAACGGCAACGTAGAATACGAGATACTGCTTGCCGGAGTAAAAATTGCTAGTAGCGGTAACGTGATAAAGATAACCGACTATACGAAGCGGTCGGGTAAGCACGTTGTAACCGTAACGAATAGAAAATATGATATAACTACAAGCATAACCGTAGTTTTGGAAAACGAGAAGGTTGTGTCTAACGCTAACATTATACTTGCAAACGGCAAATATTACCTTATAAGCGACGGCAATCTAACGGGTTGTAACCTAATACTAAACGATACAAAATACGGCTTAAACGAGCAAAACGGAGTGTATTACGTGGATATAAGTAAGGAGATAGTAGACGGCGAAAACGTGATTAGCCTAGCAAGTGAGGACGAGGACGGTGTGGTGTCTAGCGTCACTATGGCGAGGTATGTGAAATATTATACGCCAAGCATACCTAAAATAACTATTGAGAACGGAATACTAAAACTAGCAGAGAATAATTACAACGCAAAATTGTACGTAAATAAAGTGCTAGTTGGTGAAATAGGTAATGAAGGGATAGAGGTGACAAATTACAATGGTGAATTGGCAATAGAATTGAGTGGAGAGTATATAAATACAATTTATTATACTATTGATAGAAATCAATTATATAGAAACAGGAACAATAATATTGAAATTATTGAAAGTGAAGATGAAATATATTTGTCTTGGGGTTTGCCTAGTGGAGTACGAGAAATCGTTTTAAGTATAAATGGTATGTCGTACAATATAGGAAGAAATGAAACAAGTGCAAATATAACTACGCTATTAGTAGAAAACGAAAATAATTATATAACGTTAACTATAAAAATGGGAAATGAAGATATTGTAAACGAACTTATCTACTATTATAGTCACATTGAAAATATTAGATTTAATTATAAAAATGGGATATTACACATTATAAACATACTAGATTACTGTAAGGTAAAAATAAACGGAATATTGCTAAATAATAGGTTTATAACGCAAAATATAGATATAATCTATTATATTTTGTCAAATTGTAGGCTTGACATAGAAATATTTGGATACGATAACGGTAGGCTAGTAGCAAAAGGCAAAATTGAAGTAGACTGTGAAAAACGTTCTATAAATAAGGAATACGTTAGGGAAATTACGTTAAAGGGAAACAAGTATTTAGCAGTAGAATTTTTAACCGACGGCGAATATTATCTTGTAAAAAACGATAAGTATATTAGCGTTAAAGAGCCACTTGTAAAATTAGACGTAGACTCGTACGATTTGATAGTAAAAAGAGGCGAAATTGAAACGGTGTTGTTTAGCAAATAAGATTATTTTGCGCTCACTATTGCAATGTTTTTAAGTCAATGATATAATTTTTATTATGGATAGAAAAAAATCGACTAATTTTATTTTTTGTTTTACTGCGTTAATCGTAATAACGGCAGTGGTTTTTTGCTATCCGTTTTTTATTTGCTACAATGCGTATGCCGTAACTAATAGCCCGATATATTCGTCGTGGTACGTTGGGCAAAACGAGCCGTACGGGCTTAACGTGAAATCGCTTTGGAAAGATATAAAAAACAAAACTACTTACGACGTTACCTATCAAAAGAGCGACGTGGTCGTTGCCATAATCGATTCGGGGCTAGACGTAAACCACTCGTACTTTGACGGCGCACTTTGGACGAATGATAAAGAAAGCGCTAACGGTATAGACGACGACGGAAACGGAGTAATAGACGATATTCACGGCGCTAATTTTACAACGAGCAGATATAACGGTGATTATAAAGATTGCATGACGGGGGGAACGGCTAGCCAATATTGGCACGGCACTCACGTTGCAGGTATCGTTAAATCTATTGCGCCTAACGTAAAAATAATGCCAATTAGGGCGGGAGTAAAATCTCGTTCAAGCGGAGAAGTGGTATGTTCTTTTGATAATAAATCAGTGGTGGAGGCAATTCTTTACGCTGCTAACAACGGCGCAGATATTATCAATTTATCGTTTGGCACGATGAAAAAAGGTTACGTAACGGAAAAGGTTAGAATAAGCGCCGATAATTCGCAATATTCTATCCAAGACGCTATAAATTTTGCAGTGGAAAATTGTGGGGCTATGGTGGTTGGCGCTATGGGTAACAGCGGGAAAAGCGTCGATTTTTATCCTGCTTGTTGCGATAACGTAGTATCGGTTATGGCAAGTAATGAACAAGGAAAGCGTTGGCTAAGCAGTAACTATTTGTTGCAGGCTGATATTGCTGCCCCAGGTTATAATATTTTGAGTACTATTGGTAGCAACGTATCTACCGAAGGAGCACCGACAGGCTACGGCGTAAAAAACGGAACGAGTATGGCTGCGCCTTACGTTAGCGGTGTAGCGGCTTTGCTAATGAGTATAACGGGTGTAAATAACGGCAGGGATATAGTAGGGTATATTACCGATAAAAACGCGCTATCTAGTTTTGATTACGCTAATACCCTTGGCAAAAGCAACGTATTACTTGATTATAAGGCGTGTAAAAAAATACTAGATAACGTGATAGACGGTGAGGATATACCTAAGCCAAACGATATATATAGTCAAAAAATTACCTGTTACGATAACGAAAAAATGACTATTAACATAAAATACGGCTATGAAGGCGAAGCAGAATGGTACAACAACGGCGAACTGAAAAACGTTGGATATAGTTACACTTTTAAGCCTACCGTAAACACTCTAATAGAAGTACGTGTAAACGGAATACTAGTAGAGGCGTACGAAGTAACGGTGAAAAGTTACGAAGAATTGATACTTACAATCTCGCTTAGCGTAGTAGGCGGCATAGTGCTTATCGGTGGAGTGAGCGCAATTTGCGTGTACTTTTATATCAAAAAGAAAAGGTCTATTTAGTAGGTACGCAAGTTAAAGAACGATATCGTTGCAAAAATAAACGTTGAAAAATATAGTAGCGACTGAAAAATATAAAAAATAATTTTTGTTTTTATGAAAAAGTGTAGAAAAATATGGTGATTTTACCATATTTTTTATATTTTGTAAAATTTTTTTTGAAAAATATATTTTGGTATTTTGAATATATTTTTGTAATAATTATTGATCGGGCATATTCGCTATGTTATACTTTACTTAATTATACATATAGGGAGCGGTAATTTTGTATAAGTATTCGTATAGGGCAGTTGACGGCAATGGCAAGATCGTCAAGGGTACGCTAACTGCCGAAGATAATAATATGTTTTTGGCTCAACTTAGAGCGCAAAATCTTAGGTGCTACGATTATAAGATTTTGAACAAACAAAAAGAGGCAAAGGTAAAGAAGCTTAAAATTGACAGGCTTATCGAATTTAGCACGCAGCTTTCGTCAATGCTTACTGCTGGTTTGCCACTTGCAATGAGCCTAGAAATGCTTTACGAGAGAACGGAGAGCAAAAAGAAAGATTTGAAGGCAGTGCTTGCTAACCTTTTAGAGCAAGTAAGAAAGGGCGAAAGTCTTGCTAGCGCTATGCAAAATATGGGCGAGACGTTTCCTCAACTATATATAAGTATGGTTAAATCGGGTGAGATGAGTGGTAAAATCGACGATACGCTTACCAACCTTGCCGAGCATTATTCCAAAGAAAAACGACAAAAGAATAAGATTAAAAAAGCAACTAACTATCCTAAAATGCTGGGCGTAATTATCGTTTTGGTAGTTGGTATTTTGCTTGTGGTCGTTATGCCTAAGATGGCAGAGATGCTACCAGAAGGGCAGGAACTACCTTTGCCTACTATGATTTTGATGAAAATCAAAGATTTTGTAGTAGGTAATTTTGCGCTTATTTTAATAGTTGGTTTAGGCGTATATATTGCGCTTAGAATCATTAAAAAAATTCCTAAGGTTCAAATTTTCCTTGGTAGTATTAAGACCAAAATACCAAAGCTTGGCACTTTGCACAAACAACTATATACGGCGTCTTTTGCAAGAAGCTTGGCAACGTTGTATCAAAGTGGCGTGCCACTACTAGACTCGATGCAAATGAGCGGTGAAGTAATGGATAACAAATATATAGAAATGCGTGTAAACGAAGCGGTAACGAATATTAGAAAGGGTAGCAATATATCCGAGGCGCTAAGTAATATCGATTCGTTTGACCCACTGCTAACGACTATGATATTCGTAGGTGAGCAGTCGGGTTCGCTAGAAGATATTTTGATTCAAACGGCAAACTACTTTGACGAAGAGGCAAACACTGCAACCGATAGACTAACCGAAATGATAAACCCGATAATGATGTGCGTTATGGCGGTTATAGTTGGTTTCGTGCTAATTGCGGTAATGATGCCTATGTTCTCTGTATACGAGTCGGCAGGCGGAGGAGTTGTATAAGGTTATGATAAATATTTATATAGGAAATGATAAAGTAAAAATTTTGGAAACGACAATGAATAAAAGGAAAATGGTAGTAAAAAACTTTTTTGCTATTACTTCACCTAACGACTACATTGATAATCCAGACAATAAGTCATTTAAGGAATTGTCGCAAGTTATTAAAGACGGTATACAAGAAATGCAACCGAAAGGAAAGAAAGTAAGGGTGATTTTAGATAGTAATACTATTCCATATAGAGAAATGGTTTTGCCACCTCTTCCACCAATGAAAATGCTAACGCTTATTAAAAACGAAATTTTTACCGATGAAAAACTTGCTTCGTCAAACACGGTAGACTACGTGGAGGCAGATAAAAAGGTAGACGACCAAAAACGTTCTAAGTTTTTTATTACCTACGTAGCAAACGAAGTGCTAAGAGATATAGAAAATTTGATTGTAAAGGATATGGGGTACAAGTTACTTAGCATAGACGTTGCGCAAAACGCAGTAAGCAAACTAATATCCCGTATGAAAAACCTAAAAGAGCAGTTTGTTTTACTAGACTACAAGGAAACGTCTGTAACGGTTTACCTATTCGTGTACGGAAAGCACGTGTACTCGGTGTCAAAGCCGGTTATATCCGAGCCTAACCCAAAATTCCAAAACGAAAGGGTATACTTTATAAATGAAATGGCAGGTATTATTTTAGATACGGCGTCTTTCTTCAAGGAAAGGTACGAGGGTGTAGATTTTAATACCGTGTACGTAACGGGCGACGTGGATAAATTTAGCGTATGTAGCGACGCTATTGCATCTAAGGTAGGATACGAAATACATGAACTGCCGCTAAGTAGCTTCGTTGAAGATATTGACGAAGTGGAATTTAATCAGTTCTCCAACACGATAGGCGGAGTATTCAGGGAGGTATAATATGAGAGGTGATATCAACTTCCTTGATTCGATGAAACAAGGAGAAAAAAAGAGAAGTTCGAATGCAACTAGCGCCGTTGTAGTAGTGCTTGTGCTTATAGTAATAGGCGTAATGATTTTCTTCTTTGTAAAACTTAAAACTACGTATAATCAAAATGCAGAGTTGATACAGCAACTAGAACAAGATAAGAATAGCAGTAAATATTCTAGGCGTGAAAAAGAATATTTGAAAGTTAAAAATCAGTTTAATCAATATCTAGCTGAAACGTCCGGCAAGGATGCTGTTGGCGGTAAAATAGAAGCAGTTAACAAATTGTCAAGAGCAGTTTTTAGTGCTATATATGATTCTACGTACAATGGTGATTTGCAAGAAATAAATATTAGTTCGTTTGGATTTGACAGTGCTACAAATAGCATTACGATGGGCTGTGTTGCCCTTGGAAACGGCTCGGATGACGACTTGATGGTTGCAAAAGAATATATAGATTCGTTTGAAAATAGGCTTTTAGAAGCGTATATAACGAATAGTTTGGGCGAAATGGTGAAAATTTTACGCAACGTGCCAAAAGGCGAAAACGTAGTTGTTGAAGAAACGACGGACATGAACGGATATAAGGTAAGAGGTTGGAGGTTCACTATTACTGCGCAACTGATTGATACGTCTATGATGGAGGTATTTGCATGAAGATAACCAAAAAGGATAAGATATTGCTTGCAAGTTTACTTGTAATACTAGTACTTGGTATCTTTATTATGTATGGAATAGTACCCGCATATCAGGACCTAAAAGCACAGGAAGAAACACTTGCTACGTTGCAAGCAGAAGTTGCAAAATTAAAAGCAAACTATAATAGGAATAATCCATCTATTTATCTAAATAAAATAGAAAATTCGTTGATGAATTATTACTTAAACGAAAATGAAATTATCGTTGTTGAAGAGGATATAGATGCATATATCGACTTTGATAACAAGTGGAGAAGGTTTAGTTTAGATAATAATCTAACCGATACGGGCGCGATAGATTCTAGTAAACCTAATGCCGTTGTAAAATCGGTGGATTTGCCGTATCCAACTGTTGACAATAAGGATAATACAGTTTCAACGTACGAGGCAAGCGTAATTCTTGGTTTTGAGTTTGGAGATATTGAAGGCATGTATAATTTGTTAGAGGTAATGAACGAGGAGAAGGACTTTCAATTTTCTAATCTTAATATTGAAATAGAATCGAAGGACTTTTCTACGGTAATCAAGGGCACTTTTACTATAACAAAAAATTATTTGAGAACGCCTTTTGTCATACCTCAACCTTTAGTAAATGATGGAGAAACATTTAACCTAAAACTAAGTAATGATGCGCCTACAAGGCGCGCAGACGTAGGGGATACTTCTACAACTTTGGTATTTACTAAACTTGACCACGCTGAGTATTACGAAATTTACGAAGTATTCAAAAACGAAGAAACGGGCGAAATAAAATATAGCCTAGTAAAATCTAATATAAATGCTGACCCAAATGAAGATTTGGTTACCTACGAGTTTGGCGGAGTGCTAAAAGAAGGACATAGATACGTAGTTACTGCAGTTGGAAATTATAAGCAAGATACTGAGACTGTACAAAAGTTGTATTATAGAACTATACAATCTAAATATTTATACAATAAAAGTTTTGTTCTATAATTAGGCGTAAGTATATATAGCTGTAAAGGAGAGCGTATGATTAAAAAAATCATAAATCGAATAAAAAGCAAACTAAGAGAGAAGAAAGGGGCTACTATGATAGTCGTCATAACTACTATGACTTTACTTATGATAATAGGCTCTGGCTTTGCAGCGCTTGCTTTTCAATCGTACAGACATTCATACGGCTCGCTTTGTAGACAACAAGCAATGTTTACTGCAAAAGGCGTATTAGATGGCTTTATAGACGAATTCAAAGTAAATCAAACCCTTCGTGAAAACGTAATTAAGAAACTAGAAGAGGCTGTTGCTACTAATCCGGAAACTGACGTAACCAAAATAGATGCTGAAATAAATATTAAGAATTTACATGATTATATGGCTGATAGCGGTGCGTTTGGTACTGCTGATGAAGAGGAAGAAGGAAACAATACAAAAGATTGTATGATGTACGTTGCCTATTCCGACAAAAGTAGAACTAAACTAAAACTTACGGTTGCGGCAAAATATAAAGGGTTTTACAATTCGCTAAGCGTAATTTTAGGATATACGAATAAAGCAAGTTACGAATTAAGTAAGATAATGAGCAACGCTTTGTATTTTATGACGCCGGTTATAAACCTTGCTATCGACCAAATTCAAGGCGACGTATATATCGATAAAAACGAATACGGCGACCACGACGGAAATGGAATAGACGATTTTTATGAAAGTGTAAAAGCACTACGTGCGTTTACTACGTCTACCGAAACAATGACTGGTGGTTCAACGCTAAAAATAGACCTATTTGGCAACAAAACTGGCAAGGCAGCAGAGTGGGTAGAAGTATTTATTAGAACGTGGAAAACATTTACGTCAGGAAATTGGCAAGATATACCTACGGCAATAGTTGGCTCGTTAAAATGTAATACTAACGTATTGTTAGGTTTGGCAGATAGGTGTTCGCACGGTGATATGCACGGCTTCCTACACGCTACTGGTTATGATAGCGATGCAGGACAAAACTTGAATCATACTTGCTTAAAAGTAAGCGAGGATATTTACGTAAACGGAAATGCTAGGGGCGAAAACTTTATTTGTAAAAATTTGTTTGTAACCGATAATATTGCCGATAGCGAATATACGGGGAATATAGTTGCAGAATGTCAAGAAGGCGTAGGTCTTGGTGGTTTTGCTTTTAACTCGCACATAGTCGTTGAGAACGACGTAAGAGCTGATGGTTTTGTAATTATTCACGGTGGAACTAGTGGAATAATCGGTGGCGATATCTACGCAGGCAGGTACAATCAAGACGGTAGTATGTGGGGTAATGCAGGTTATGGTGATATTAAATCCGATAACGGTGGTTACAAACACGGAACAGGCGATGTAGAGCTAACGTACGCCGACGTTAACGGTAATATCTATGCAGAAGGTAACGTGCTAATAAAGGACGCTAGCACTGTAAATGGCAACGTGTACGCAAAGGGCGACGTATATATTAAAAATTCGAATATCAACGGCAACGTATATTGCGGTGGCGATTTGATAGTGCTTGAACAAAGAAACGGTCGTAGGCACGTAGTTGGTGGTACTACTACCGTAGGTGGTAATCTATCTGTAAAGGGTAATTACTCCAACCTTGATACTTTCGTTCATTTAGACGGCGACGTTTCGGTAAAAGGGGATATCACGTTATTTGATAGAGCAAGTTTGGGTGGAAATAATAAGCAAGCAAAAATCTATTGCGGTGGCAATTTCCATATGGAAAACGACTCGGTACTTGACGATAGTAACGGTTACGTCGTTATTAAAGGCGACGCATATATCGGTTACGAATGTAGGGTAAAACCTTCTATCTACGTATATGGCAACGTTACTATAAACGTAGTTAATAGCAATTATGCAGTAGGAAGTATGAGAAGAGGTATCTTTAAGCCCGTGTATGCAGTCGGCTGGATAAAATCGATAGGTGAGAACTATATCTATGGTGGATACAAAAAACCGTGTATGTTCTCGAATAATCCTGCTGAGTCCGATTTGAGTAATTTCTGGTACTGGAAAGGGGGAATCGCGCGTTGGGAGCCTCACGGAGCGCCTGCAAGTTTGAGTAGTCAAGTGGACGTATACCGCAACGGAAAATTTACGTTGGAAACGGTGGAAGATAATCCGTACTTTATAAATCTAGGCACGTATATAAAAGACGAAATAGACAAGGCAAATAAAGCCGAAGAGGAAATAAATAAGCGTCTAGTAATTTATTCAAAGACGGTAAACGCAATGGTAAAGAAGTGGTCTAGCCCTAAGCCTAAAACACAAGCAGAAGGTGGCGATTACGTGCAAGGTGGCGCTTATTATCCGAAAGTAGGTGGCGCTATATCTGCAACCGACAATACGTATAGGGTACCAGATAATTCAAACGAATTTATTATAGATTGCAACATACTTAATTTGCAAAAAATTGAACTTTCGGCTAATCAAGTGCTTACGATAGATACTAGCAAAAAAAATATTCATATAGTGTTGAAGGGTGATTTGAAAGTTGGTACAGGCGCTACGATAAAGGTTAGAGGCTCTAATATGGCGTTTATTTACCTAGAAGGGTTAAATAGGCAGTACGTGGAGTTTGGCAACGAATCTAGGATAGGTTTGGTGGAAGCAGTAGATGGCGCAAGTACAAAGAACGCAGGACTGCACATAATATCAAATAAATACGACTTAGATTTTACTGTTGGAAAAAGATTAGATATTAGGTCGTTTAACTATATTCCTTACGGTTACTTGAATATTGCAGGTGGTAAAAATACCGTGTATTCGGGTTCGTTCGTAATAGGATATATAGATATTGGTGGATGGTCTAGCTCGGTATTCGATTCAAGTTACGTAAAATTTAACGGAGAAAAATCGCCACTGATTTTGGATATAACAAACGATATGCAATATGGCGATACAATAGGTGAAATTCAAGACTATGGTCAAATTTCGTGGGATATTATAGACTACGTATAGGAGCAAATATGAAAAGAGTAGTAAAAAAATTGAAGGAGAAAAAAGGCTTTACCTTAGTAGAGTCTATTTTGTCTATTGCAATTTTGGCAATTACTAGCCTTGCTTTTGCTACTTTTCTAGCAACCTCTAACAAGATGACAACGTTAACGATACTTAACGAAAACGATTATGCATTGCTTCAAGAGGCTATTGCGACTGGGGATTACGTTGGCTTGGAAGTTGAAGGAGTTACAGAGGAAGGAAAAAGTTTCACTATTCAGTTTGACGAAAACACAAAAATTGAAGTAGACGGTAAATATCTTATCGTAACAAACCCTAAAACGGGTAGACATTTCGTAATATTTATAGGGGATCAAAAGAGTGAAGTTACGCCGTAAAATTGCTGGGCTAAGAAAAAAACGAAAAAAAGGTTTCACCTTAGTAGAACTTATCGTGAATATGGCTATTATTGGAATCGTGATGTTGATGGTAACTACAATCACGAGCATTTCGCTAAACTCTTTTTCTAGGCAAAAATTAAAACTTGACGCTGTTGCCGTTGCAGAGGTAGTTACCGAGGCATTGAAAGCGGAACTTGAAAAGGTGAGAAAAATAAATATTAGACCTTATTTTACGCCTTTACAAGTGGAGGTCTTAGACGAAGAAGGCAACGTTGTAGGATTAGAATACGTAGACCAATCAGGTGATGCCATTGCCGATACGTTTATAAGTTGTAATAGAACAGGAACAAGGCAATATCCGGTTTGTTGGGGGGATATAGTAGATTTTCACTCCATATATCTAAAACCGAAAAAGAATATATCAAATGAAAATATGGCAACGGCTAGTGGAAAGGATAGACGTGGTAAGTTGTACGTAATAAGACAGGATGCTGGCGTGCATTACAACGAAATAGGCACAGGCGACCCAAATACGACCGGGTACGTGGCAGGTTTTACCGAAAGGAGCGACGGAAAACCTATTGAAGTTCCATTGTTAGACGACGATTTGTATCGTGGCTACTCCGTTGACGTTAAATTTCAGTACGTGGCAAAAACCATAGTTTCGCCAGATGGTCAGTTGCTACCAGAATCTTCGCCGTCCTCTATGAAAGTGTACGTGGACGTTTATAATGGTGATGAAAAGATATATTCCACTAGTTCAACAATTACGTTTATTAAAAAACAAGGAACGGGACTAACGTCGGATTTGAAGGTATATTACGACCCGGCAACGTGGAATTTGCAAAAGGACGTAGTAATATTTATGACCTAGTAGATAATAAACAAATGAAAGAAATAATAAAACACGCATTTTAGCGTGTTTTTTTCTTAAATTTAAGTATAATTATTTTTATGTTTAATATAGATTATATAAATTGTATATTTTTGTCTGCAAAATATAGTTTATGTTTATTTATTAAAACTCACTTTTTGTTACTATATGGGTATGTATTTCTAGCTGTTAAGAGATTAGTAGTTGAACGTGGGAGTATAGCTAATATTTAATAGTATGTTAGAAAGTAAATAGTGCAAGGTAACTATCTACAATAAGCTCCCCACATAACATAGCAACGTAAGTGCCTATTGCTATAAACGGACCAAAAGGCATTTCGATTTTTCTGCCGTTTTTCTTTTTTACGATAAGTACGCCTATGCCTACTATTCCCGCTAAAATGCAGGCAATAAAGAAGGTAACTACTATGTTTTTCCAACCAAGTAACATACCTAGCACGAAGAATAGTTTTATATCGCCACCACCTATTCCGCCTGTTATTAAAGCGATTAAAAACAATGGAACGGAGATAACGACCGAGCCTATTAGTTGGCTTTGCCACGACACGTTATCAATAGGGCCAAACGAGATAAGCGCAAATAGTAAAATGATTAAGTGCACGCCGTTTGGTATTTCTTTGGTTTTAAGGTCGATAAAACTCATAACGATAAGGGTGGAAATAACTACGTAATAAAAAAACGTGATTACCGATACCTTATACGTAAAAAATACGCCTAGCCACAAGGCAAGATTAAGCAGTTCTACAAACGGGTAGATAGGGCTAATCTTTTCGTGGCAATAGCGACATTTTCCACCAAGAAAAATATAACTAAATAGTGGCACGTTGTCCTTAGCGGTTAATTCGTGGTTGCATTTAGGGCAGTACGAACGCTGGGACGAAAAAAACGAGTGTTTTGGTATTCTGTATATGCACACGTTTAGAAAACTGCCAACGGCTAGCCCTAGTAATATGGTAAAAACTAACGTTAAAATCTCGGGTATTGTCAAAACTTTCTCTCCTATACGTAAAGTTTAGCAAAAAGTTAAGGGTAATTCAACTATTAGGCGAAAAATCTTTGCTTAGTATATTTTTTTGGTAATTATTGACTTATGATATTATATTTTTTATAATTATTATATATCAATAAGGAGAAAGAGTATTTTTGGACGACAAGATTATATTAGGTCAAGTTTTGCTTGACAAAGGAATAGTTAATCAGGAGCAACTAAACGACGCTATGCGTTGGCAAAAATTACACCCAAGCGAAGAACTAGGGGATATTTTGCTTGGTAGGGGTATTGTAAACGAGGGGCAACTACTTGAAGCGTATGCTGAAAAGATGAATACGACATACGTTGATAGAGATTTGGTTGTAAGAAAACCCGAAGTATTGAAATTAGTTACGGAAAATATTGCTATGAGGCATTGCGTAATGCCAATAGATATAAATAACAACAAAATAGTTGTGGCAATGTGCAACCCGAACGACCTAAGCGCAATAGAAGATATTAAACTAAGCGCAAAAATGGAGGTTACGCCACTACTTACCAGCAAAGTAAATATTGAAAATGCGTTGGATAGGTACTACAAGAATGCCGAAGTTTTCTATAAGGAAGAGGCTAAGGCGGTAAACCTAGTATCCGACGAAACGGCAAAGAAGATGGACGAAATAGAGTCCAGCGTAAACAACACGCCGGTAGTTAAACTTGTAAACAACCTAGTGCAACAAGCCTACGTAAGAAAAGCCAGCGATATTCACATAGAGCCGTTTGAGCATCAAGTTCTTGTTCGTATGAGAATTGACGGCGACCTAGTGGAGTGTTTGAGGCTTAGCCCAAGTTCGCTAAACAGCGTAATATCTCGTATCAAGATTTTGTCCGATATGAATATCGCCGAAAAGCGTATACCACAGGACGGTAGATTTAGGTATCAAACCAACGAAATCAGCGTGGACCTACGTGTATCTACGCTTCCTACCGTATGGGGTGAAAAGTGCGTTATGCGTCTGTTGAACACGGGTGGCGACAACTTGCTATCCTTCGAGCAACTTGGTATGACGAAGGAAAATATAGAAAAGTTTAACAAAATTTGTTCTGCTCCTAACGGCATTATATTGGTTACAGGACCTACGGGATCTGGTAAATCTACCACCTTGTACGCCGTTTTGAACAAACTGAACAAGCCAAACGTAAACCTATCCACCGTAGAAGACCCCGTGGAGAAACAAATGTTTGGTATAAACCAAGTACAAATAAATACAAAAGCAGGGCTTACCTTTGCTAGCGCATTGCGTTCACTGCTTCGTCAGGACCCCGACGTAGTAATGGTCGGCGAGATTCGTGACTACGAAACGGCAGAAATCGCAACGAGAGCCGCTATTACGGGTCACTTGGTTTTGTCTACCTTGCACACCAACGACTCTATTGCAACTATTACCCGTCTAATAGATATGGGTATACCAAACTATATGGTATCGGCGTCCGTTAACGCAATTATTGCGCAAAGGCTGGTAAAAAGGTTGTGTCCGTACTGCAAAAAGAAACGCCAAGCAACCGACCTAGACAGGGCGATAATGAGCGACGATACGCTTACCGAGATTTACGAGCCAAAGGGCTGTCCTGAATGTAATCAGTCGGGGTATAGCGGTCGTATAGCAGTACACGAAGTGCTAGAACTAGACCACAGAATAAAAGCGCTAATAATGCAAAACGCACCACTAAGCGAAATTAAAAAGGTGGCTATTGAAAATGGCACTGAATTTTTGGCAGATAACCTAAGGGAATTAGTTAAAAACGGAATAACTAGTATGGACGAATATCAACGTTTGATATACACGGTATCTTAAATTAAAATTTAATTTATGTGTAAATTTGATATTCTAACACTAAAAAGGTTATTTAGCAAGTAAAAATATACTAAATTTCGAAAAAAATCTAAAAATATGCAATTATTTTTTAATTTAGTATTGACATAGCAAATATTACAATATAAAATTAAGACATAAATTGAGTGGTAATCACTAGGAGGAGATTATGTTAACGAAAATGAGAAAGAAGGGCAAAAAAGGTTTCACACTAGTTGAATTGATAGTTGTTATTGCTATTATCGCAATACTTGCTGCAGTAGCAGTTCCTACTACTATTCACTTCGTAGAGAAAGCAAACATTTCAAATGAGCAAAGTGCAATTAACTTCAAATCACAAATAGATGGTATCTTTACAGGAGCAGTTACTCCAGATGGAGCATTTAATATTGCTGATACCGACGGTGGTGCAGGTTCTTTATCTGATTTATTAAAAGTTGAAGTTAAAAAACCCGTAACGAAAATTACGTTTACCGTAGCATTAGTTGATGGAACAACGGATAAGTATGCAGTTTCGTACGTTATAGTTGGTACTGAGTACAAAGGTAAGAGCGATGTTAAAAGTACAGTAGCAGGTGATTTTACAGCAAATCAAATCTTTAAGGATGGAACGGCTGCTACCGGCGATTACGTTTATACGCTAGGCGATTCTGGATTTACTGTTGCTGTTCCTACTCCTTAAAAACCTTGAGCATAATTTGAAGTAAAATTAGCAATGAATTAAAATAAAAGTCCGACTTAGGTCGGGCTTTTTTTATATATCGTAGGGGGAGTTATAACTAATTTTTAATATATTATTTTTTTCATTTATATTGCATAAACTTATTTAATGTAGTAAAATACAAATATGAGGGGAATTATGAGGGAAAAGAGAAAGTCGGGTTTCACGTTAGTGGAACTAATAGTGGTAATTGCCATTATTGCTATACTATCGGCAGTGGCTATACCTACTACTATACATTTTGTAGAAAAGGCGGAGGATAGCAATCGCAACGCTTTCGTGCAACAAATTGGCAAGCTTGCCTATAATACCGTTACTTTTGATGATGGAAACGTGATACAAAATGGGCAAGATTTGATTGATGCTTTAACAAGTACTGACCAAACGCTAGATGATAAGTACACTTTGTTTTACACTTCAAGTAAAGATGCGCATAATACAGATGCAACTCTTCCAGGTGGAGAGGTGATAACCGTGTATTATAGCCCAACGGAAGGTAAGATTATATGTAGGTTCTATTTGGATAAGAAGTATAAAAACATATATTGCGACCTTGACGTACATCCGTCAAATTAAATAGTGAATTTACAAAACTTGGCAATTTGCCAAGTTTTTTTGTTTGTTAAAGATTAAACAGCCCTATAATTGTTTGTCAAAAGCAAATTATTATGCTACACTAAAAATAGTATTTTGGATTTTTTATATCGTGGAGTGAAATTATGAAAGTTTTTGACGTGGCAGTCGTTGGCGGTGGAGCAAGCGGATTGGTTGCGGCTATTGCAGCATCGAAAGGTGGTAGAAAGGTAATAATTATTGAGAAAAATGACAGAATCGGTAAAAAGATTTTGGCAAGTGGCAACGGAAGATGCAATTTGTCTAATAAGAATTTAGTTACTGATACAACTTACGTGATGTATAATAATCGCAAGTTTGTTACCTATGCGCTAAATAGTATCGACAACGCCATTTTAAGAAGTTTTTTGGAAAGCGTAGGGCTACTATCAACTTACGAAGGGGATAGAATGTACCCGTACAGTTTTAATAGTTCGCAAGTTATAGATGTACTTCGTCAAGCAGTGGAAAACAATCATATCACGCTAAAACTGAATACCGAAGTAGAAGGCGTAACTAAGGCGAACAACGTGTTCACTATCAAAAATTCTAGTGGAAAGGATATTTGCGCTCAGTCGGTAATAATTGCAACGGGATCGGGGGCAGGTCAAGAAAAGGAATTAAAATACTTTTTGAAGGACCACAACGTAGTAGAGCCTATGCCGTCGTTACTACCGATACGTACCGATATAAGATACCTAAAAGGTATGAACGGAATAAGGTCGAGAGTACGCATTAGTTTATTCCACGACGGTGAAAAACTATATAGCGAAGTGGGAGAAGTGCTATTTAAGAACTTTGGTATATCGGGTGTGTGCACTTTTAGTGCGTCTAGTTATATTGCACGTAATATTCGCCGTAGCAGTTACGATTGCTTTAAGATAAAACTTGATTTTATGCCTGAATACACCGAAAAGGCGGTTTTGGAAAAACTGCTTAGCCGTAGCAATATAGTAAAAGAAGATTGCACGCTTGAAAATATTTTCGTAGGGCTATTCCACAAAAACATTGCGCTAAACATTATAGAGCAAGCGGGATACAAAAGGGATATGCACCCTAATTACGAGATACTACGCAAAATTGCATATCAAATAAAGAATTTCGAACTGCAAGTAATAGGCTTGCCACCTATGTCGGTTGCGCAAGTTGCTAGCGGTGGCTACGACGTAAAGAACTTCTCTAAGCACTCGTTCGAGTCTAGGGTGGTGTCGGGCTTGTACGTTGTTGGCGAGGCGCTGGATATAGACGGCATTTGCGGTGGATACAACCTTCACTTTGCCTTTGCATCAGGCCTTGTTGCCGGCAGAAAAGTGGGCGAGTACCTAGATAGGAGTTTTTAATGTACGAAGTACGAGATTTGAAATTACCGATAGGCTTTGACGATAATATCGTTAAGGACACTATCGGTTCTTTTTTGAAAATAGATAAAAACAAGATAGGCAAAATAAAAAAGTTAAAGTTGTCGCTTGATTCTAGGCGTGAGGTAAAGTACGTGCTTTCCGTGGCTTTCGAGTACGACGGCAAGATAAATAGCCCTAAGGTAAAACCGTACAAGGAGTATCATTACACTGTGAAAAACGCTGTTTCCAAGGTGAAACCCGTGGTGATAGGCTTTGGACCGGCAGGCGTGTTTTCGGCGCTTTCATTGGCTATGGCGGGGCTAAACCCTATCGTATTAGAGCGTGGCGACCGTATGGACGTACGAAGGGAGAAGGTGGCAAAATTTAACGAAACGGGAAAACTAGACGAAGATAGCAACGTGCAGTTTGGCGAAGGGGGAGCAGGTGCTTTCTCGGACGGCAAACTAAATAGCGGAATAAAGGACGATAGGTGCAAATTCGTGCGTGAAACGTTCGTTAGGTTTGGTGCTAGCGAGGACGTAAATTACCTATCTAAGCCACACGTTGGAACGGATAAACTGCAAATCGTGTTACCTAATATCCGTAAAGAGATAGAAAGGCTGGGTGGTACGGTGCTGTTTAACCATAAGGTAGTGGATTTTGTTATTGCAGATGGCAAAATTACGGGGCTAGTCGTGGATAACGGCGAAAGGTACGTAATTAACGCTAGCGACGTGGTGCTTGCAACGGGACACAGCGCAAGGGACGTTTTTGAGGCGTTGAAAAATCACGGCGTAAGTATGGAGCAAAAGGCGTTTTCTATGGGCGTTAGGGTGGAACATAAGCGTGAAGATATCGACAGAGTGCAACATAACGGCGTAAAAGGACTGCCGTCTGCCGACTACAAACTTGCCGTGCACCTTGACAACGGTAGGTCGGTGTACACTTTTTGTAATTGCCCAGGGGGCGAAGTGATAAATTCGTCTAGCGAACGTGGTGGACTAGTGGTAAACGGTATGAGCAACTACGCAAGAAACGACGAAAACACTAATTCAGCCGTGCTTGTAAACGTAACGCCTAGCGACTTTCCGTCTACTGACGTACTTAGTGGTGTGGCTTTGCAAAGAAAATACGAGCAACTTGCCTATAAGGTGGGTGGCGGTAATCCGCCGTGCCAACTGCTTGGCGACTTTGAAAAGGGCGTAAAAAGCACGAAAATAGGCAAAATAAAGCCAAGTGTGAGAAGGTATACCTTAGCGAATTTAAGGGAGTGTTTGCCGTCGTTCGTAGTGGACGGTCTACTTGAAGGGTTTTGCTTGTTTGACAAAAAATTACAAGGTTTTAACAACGGTGAGGCAGTACTTACGGGTGTAGAAACAAGGAGTAGTTCGCCCGTTAGAGTGCTTAGAGATAGCGAGTACGAAAGTAGCGTAAAGGGGCTGTATCCGGCAGGGGAAGGAGCAGGCTACGCAGGTGGAATAATGAGTGCAGCCGTGGACGGACTGAAAATTGCCGAAAAAATTATAGAAAAATACGAGGTGTAAAGATGGAATTTAATCCAAACCAATTTGCAAACCCTACGGGTGAAGAGGGCGTAAGGCTAACGAAACATATGAATATTCATCACTCACCACTAACCGAGTGGGGACTAAGCCACCTAGAACTTGGTGGAGTAAGGTCGGCACTTGACGTAGGCTGTGGCGGTGGTAATACGATTAGACTGCTATCTAAAAGCGTGGAAAGGCTTTCGGGCGTTGATATTTCGCCCGTATCCGTTATGGCAACTAAGGAAACTAACGAGCAACTATATACCGATGGTAGACTAGAAGTGCAACGGGCTGACGCAAAAAATTTGCCGTTTGCAAACGAGAGTTTTGATTTGGTTACCGCCGTTGAAACGGTGTACTTTTGGAAGGATATTTTGGTGTGCTTTAACGAAGTGAACAGAGTGCTGAAAAAGGGTGGTACTTTTTGTATGATTTTCGAAACCTACGCTTGCGAGGAAAAGCACGAATATAATATGCAGTTAAAGGCGCAAATTCAAGGCTATTACGTATATTCGCCCGAGCAACTACATTACTACCTAGAAGGTTCGGGATTTAGCGACGTGATTATGGTAATGCACGACAAGGAAAGTTGGCTAACCGTACTCGCTACGAAATAGCAGAATAAGGCTTTTAACTAACGAAAACGGCAAGTAAAACACCTATTACGTAAAGATATAGGGTGGCGATAATAAATATTAACTACGAAAATATTGCTGGTAAAAGGAAAATCTAATAGAAAAAAGTTAATAGACGTTAAGAAGAAGTAGTGGGAAATAGTAGGTTAAAAGTAAAATTTTTAAGTGAAAATAAAAGTAAAAGATATAAAAAAAGGCGTACAATCGTACGCCTTTTTTAGTGGCTTTTAGCCGTTAAATCTTTTTAGGAAAACTTTTTTGGTAAGTTCCTTGCTTGGAGTAGTTTCGCCAAGTTCTTCCATTGCCGATTGCATTACGTAATCACGGGAAGAATCCTCCATACATCTTAACGTTTGATATGCTTGTTCCATATCGTCTCCGCAAGAGATTGCGCCGTGATGGGCAAGTAATGCACCGTTTCTATCTTTTAGCGCTATCATCGTGTTGTCTGCCATAGTTTTAGTGCCGGGTATTCCGTACTTTGCAACTTGTAATGAACCACCGATTAAATCTCTCATTTCGTCGCTGATTACAGGTACGGTTTTTTTCGTGCACGCTACAACCGAGCAGTTTAGTGGGTGGCTATGAAGTACTGCCGTAACGTTAGGTCTTTCACGATAGATTGCTGCGTGTAGTTTCCTTTCCGACGTAGGTTTTTTCGTGCCCGTCCACTCCAAAGTGTTGATATCTACAACGGGAATATCCTCGGGTTTTAGGTCTCTGTAATCTAGTCCGCTAGGGGTGCAAAGCATACGACTGTCGTCAAGACGGATAGAAATGTTGCCCCAAGTGCCTTGTACTAGGTTTTCGTCTAGCATACGTATGCCTGTTGCTATAACTAATTCTCTCTTTTCTTGTTCGGTCATATTATTGCTCCTCTTGTAGTTTATTTGCTTGGTTGGTTTTGCTGTATTTTTTCAAATACACGACGTGCATTAAAGCAGCCTCCCAAATAGGTAAGGAAATAGGCTCGCCGATAGAGTAGCCCTCGATAAAGCATTTGCCTGCTTTTTCAAGCACTAAACAAGCAGTTACACATTCGTTTAACGTACGAGTGGTTGCTATTATTCCGTCGTCCTTAATTAGACAGCAGTTTCTGCGTTTTAGCGCCTTTTTTACGTCCTTATAATTTGAAGAAGCGGCAACTTTTGCGGTTGGACCTACTATTTGCGCCATATCGTCAAGAACGGGTGGAATTTTTACCCCAACTTCGCTTATCGTGGTGCAGTAGAACGGGTGAGTGTGGCAAATAGCGTTGGTTTCCTCGTTGCTATTATATAGCATAGAGTGAAGTTTGATTTCTTCGTCGTCGCTATTTACGTCTAGTTTCACAAATTCTACGTCCGCCTCGGTGATTTTAGCAAAGTCTACGCCTTTTTTGGTGATATACATACCGCCTTGCGCTTTGTGGCTAATCCTGTCGGTTTTGCCGTCTACAAGGTTCTCTCTAACAAGGTTGTTTACGGCGGTAAGTATAGCGGTTACGTGGTTATATGCCATTTTTTACCTCTTATTCTTTTTCAAATCCGGTTCTGCCGGTGTTTACTACGTGTTTGAATACGTTGTCAAATCTCTCTAATGCGCCGTCGATAACTTCGTCGGTATCAGCCATAGAAGTGTACAATCTGCTACCTGCTAGGGTAACGATTCCGTTAGCCATATACGCTGCGCCCATGTGCTCCATAGTTACCTTTCTTTCGGTCATCATTTGTTTGTTTTTAAGCATTGGGATAACGCTGTTTAGTAGGCACATAGAAGAGTAGTCGAAACTCATTGCGCCCGAGCACTCTAAGTGAACGATAGAGCCTTGGTTGTAAACTGCGTAAGGCAAAGAGTATTTGTCGCATAGGTCTTGCAAACCTTTGGTAAGTCTGTCACCAGCTTTACCTGCTTTTTCGCAAGCGTTGGTTCTTTCTATTTCTTTAATAGTGCAGTATCCTGCGTATGCTGATAGTGGGTTAGCGGCTAGAGTACCACCAACGTAAGCTCTCTTTCCAAGTCCTGCAACACCTGCTGCCATTAGGCTGATGTATTCTTTCTTTCCGCCTACGCCACCTGCTGCCGGGTATCCACCGGCAATAATCTTACCAAAGATAGTAAGGTCCGGTTTAACGTTGAAGAAACCTTGTGCGCCGTGTAGTCCAACTCTAAATCCGGTAACAACTTCGTCGAAGATGAATAATGCGCCGTATTTGTGAGCAAGTTCAAGTGCTTTTTGGTTGTAATCCATATCAACAGGTCTAGTGCCTGATTCTGGTCCTACCGGCTCTACGATAACGCAGGCAGTACCACCTTTCATCTTGTTGCGTTTCAACATTTTTTCAAGCATATCTAGGTCGTTTGGTCTTACTTCGTCGGTAGTTTTGAAGCAGCCACTAGGAATACCGTGAGATTCTAGGAAGTTTCTTGATCCAGGAATCTTCAAGCCGTAAACCATTTGGTCGCTCCAACCGTGGTATGCGCCACCAACTTTTATAACACGTTTGTTGTGGGTTGCGCATCTAGAAATACGGATAGCAGCCATAACTGACTCAGTGCCTGAACCTAACATTCTAAACATTTCGCAGGCTGGCATTTGTTTGTTGATTTCTTTTGCAAGAAGTAATTCTGCCTCGTGGAATAAGCCGGTAACAGGTCCGCAATTTTCGATTAGTTCTCTTACTTGGTCTTTTACAACGGGGTAGTTAGAGCCTAAAATAGTAGGACCACCTGCTTGCAAGAAGTCGTAGTATTTGTTGCCGTCAAGGTCGTATAAGTATGCGCCTTCGGCTTTGGTTATACAAATAGGGAACGGGTAGTTGAACGCAAGGTTGTGTTGAACGCCACCCGGGATATAAGTTTTAGCCTCGGTAGTGATTTCCTTAGATTTTTTGCATTTTTCTTCAAAGTATTGTAATACTTCTTTGTGATAATCGTCCGAAATGTCGTAAATCGTAGTATCGGTCAATTTTTTTAGTCTAGCGTTAATGTCGCTAGCTTTCTCATAATTTGTGATAGAGTATCCGTCTGCCATTTTTAATTCCTCCATTATTTTAATAGCGTAAGTATTTTTGTAATCGTCTTTTTTTGCTCGTTTATATCATTGAAAGGCGTACCGTCTATGAACTTTTGATATAGTGGACCAAATACCGTGCCAAGCAGTAACCCACACGCTTCGTTTATTGAAAATTCGCTTTGATTAACGTTGCTGTCTATTAGGTCCTTTTTGATTATTTCCACAAGTGGTTTGCACGATTGATTTTTGTTGCTAAGTATGTTGTTAGTTAGTAGAAACATTGACAATGAAGGGTAGTTGTAAATATCGTCTAATAACTTGTAAAAAAGTAGTTCGATATTAGATATTCCCGTTCTGTTTTCCTTTTTAACGACTTCTAGCAAATCTTCAATTTCCTGATTGGCAAGTTCAAGCAGTAGGTCGTCGATAGATTGAAAATGCGTAAAAAACGTGCTACGTGATATATCTGCTTTTTCGCTAATTTCTTCAACCGTTACGTTACCTATTCCCTTTTGCTCAAACAAGGCTTTTGCCGAGTGCATAATGCTAGTATGCGTTTTATTCTTTTTTCGTTTTTGTCTAGATAAAGTTTCCACGTAAGCCTCTACTGTATTTATTATAAAAATTTTACCATAGGTATACGGTCAAGTCAATATTATGTTGAATAAAAGTACAAAATTGTACTAAGGTCTAAAAAATAGATAGGTAATTTTTTGAAAAAGCGTAAAATATTGTTAAAATATTAAAAAATCACCTAAAAAATGGTGGCAAAACTTTATTTTAGTTTACTTTTGAAATTTTTTTAATGAATAATTTAGAAAGTAGAATAAAATCATATAAAGAAATAAACTATATTAAGCGTAAGTATTGAATATACGTAAATCTATATGATATAATGCTGTTGTTATTTGACAAAACGGAGGAGTTATGGCTGATTATAAGCAAGGAGCAAAATATATTTACGATTTTACAAAACGCATAATCGACAAGTTCGGACCAAGATTGCCCGGTAGTGTAGAAGAAGGTTTGGCAGCAAATGAAATGCAACAAATTTTTACCGAGGAACTTGGCGTAGAAACTAAGTGCGAAAAGTTTTTGGTTGCCCCAAGGGCAAGTATTGGCGCAATACCTATTATGGGTGGGCTTGGGTTATTTGCCCTTATTGCCTACTATATGTCGCCACTTGTTGCTGGAATTATGTGTGCGCTGACTTTGGTATTTGTAATTTTTCAGGTATTTACCTATTCGGGCGTGTTCGACTTTTTGTTTAAGCAAGAGCCTTCGACTAACGTTTACTCGGTTGTTGAGGCAAAAAACGGCAAGCCTGATTATACCATAGTTATGAGTGGACATATAGATAGTAGCTGGTGCTGGCAACATAGCGCAACTAATCCTAAGACGGCTATATTAAAAACAGCGTCGGGAATAGTATGTATGCTTGGTTTACTTGCAATGTCCATAGTTAATTTCGTGTTTAGAGATAGTTACGGTATAGGCATTGCATCAGGCTACGACGTAAACAACGTGGTAGAGATGGTGTTTACCTTCGTGCCGTTGCTATTCATATTCCCGTTCTTCTTTTTGATGAAGTATTTGTCGTGGGATAAAAGAAAGGCAGCGCCCGGCGCTATGGATAACCTAAGTGGTGTAGGTCTTGCTTTGTATATGGGCAAAAGAATTAAAGAAGAAGGTTTAGTGCCTGATAATTGCAGGGTAATAGTTGCAGGTCTTGGCAGTGAAGAGGCGGGCTTAAAGGGTGCGTTCGAGTTTGTAAAACAGCACGATAAGGACGGCTTGCTTGTAAATCCGTACGTGCTTAACCTAGATAGTTTTAGAGATTACGACAACTTTAACGCCGTAAAAGGCGATACGTGGTTGTTCTCGCATTTTGATAAAGATTTGATTAAAATTACGGTGGAGAGTATAGAGGAGGCTGGACTAAAATCGCATATTATATCTAACCCCGTTGGTGGCTGTGATTCTACGCCGTTTTATAGGAAAGGGTACAAAACCGTTACGTTTAACGCTCAAAACCCCGTACTTACCGACTACTATCACACTTTAAGAGATACGTACGAAAGTTTGAATATGGACACACTTGAAAAGAGTTGTGAAGTAATGGATAATATGATAAGAAAGATAAACGAATATCAAAAAACTAACGGCTAATTAACCATTAAATAAACACGCTTTGCGGCGTGTTTTTTTGTGCTTAAAAATCGTGTTAAATTTATTTTGATAGTTACAAAACGCTAGGGATTATTTGCAAGTATTCTGTATTACTGAGAAAACAAATAGCAAGCAAGTATATCCAAAATAGCGTTAAGTTTTCTACTAAAACGTTATAACTAATTTTATCTATCGTTTAGTATTATCGTCTTTTTGTTTAATCTATCTTGGTAGGCTACGTGGCTTGCTTTACCGTCCGTTCTAGGAGGGCAGTCTGATGACAAAATGTTTGCGTTTGATTTTAGACCTGCGTTATAGTCTGCCTCTTTTATATACGGGTGAGAGTCTATTCTAGTTCTAACTATCATATTGTAATCGGTCGATAGAGTAGTTACGTCCTTTACCTTTGGGTCGTTAGACAAAGCAAAACACGAATACTTAATAAGGTCGTTATTTTTAATTACGTTAGTGCCGTCAAGTACGGGGAAGAAATATTGCTGTTGCATAGTTTTATCCAAGTTTATGTAACTGTCGGTTAGATAAGACGGGTGCAAAATAAACATAATTTTACCACGCATTTGGTCGATTGTAGGGTATTTGTCGTTTTGGGTCATGTCCTTAAAATCGGTTGCGCCCCCGTCGGTAAGCATATCTTTTGGAGTATATAACTTATCACCTAGTACTTCTTTTGCCTTTTTGCCTAAGTTTTGCACGTCGGTAGCCGTCATTGCTTTGGTGTCGAATAGCCACATTGCGTCCTTTGGCTCGATAAGAATCATAACGGGTAGGTGGTTTGGATTGTAGGTAGACCACATATTAAGTTCCGTATAGGTAAGCGTAAAGTCGATACACGACGAATTGTTGTCTAGTAACGTGTTGTGTACGCACTCGAATTTGCCGTCTTGACGCAAGTTTACGTCCATTTCGAAACTGCGTATGCCGTTGTTAAGTTGGTCGGTAAGGCTTTCAAACCCGTAGTTGTAGGCGGTAGGTCCGTTTGATCCACCTGCAAAAGGTATGCCGTAATTAAAGCAAAAATAACTAGTTGGGCTAAGTTCTTTTTTATAACTATTATGAGTAGCAAGATAGGTAAGCCTATTAACTTTTATATCTTTTGTGTCTTCCTTCTTAAAAGAAGTGAAGTCGTCTTCGTTTGTCTTTGCAATTTCACCGCTAGCGTACTTTTGTTCAAGCGACGCTATATGCTGTCGTTGTGCCTCGTAATATTTTGGCGTATTAACGACCGTGCCTACCGTTGCCGCAAGAATTGTAGACAATATAAAGCATACGTAAATTGCAATAATTATAAAAAGCACTCTTAAAGTGGTTTTAAGGCGATATTTTGCTTTTGCGCTCATAATTTTCTCCTTGTAAAAAAGACGTATCTATTTACTAATTATAACATATATGTTAGTATATTTCTATACAATATTATCTAAATTTTTCTAGGAGGCTATTATGGTAAGGCATATCGTAATGTGGAAACTTAAAGAAATGAGCGAAGAAGAAAAAACCGTGGCTAAAAATACGGCAAAAACCATGCTAGAAGCGTTGGTTGGCAAAATAGAAGGTTTACAATCCTTAGAAGTTGGTTTTAACTACAAAAGTGGTAGTTACGACCTATGTTTAGTAGGTGTGTACGACGATAAGGACGCGCTAGAATACTATCAAAATCACCCTGAACACCTAAAATGTAAGGAATATATCCACACGATTATAGCAGAAAGAGGATTCTGCGATTACGAGTTTTAGTATGGTAGAGTATAACGAAATTCGAGATTATATCTTTGAAAAATACGGCAAAAGAGTGTCGAACAAGTGGATTGCCGAAATAAAAAGAGAACAGGGTATGTTACAGTTTTACGTAGAGGGTGAAGAGTACTGCAAAACCTGTCCTAAAAAGGCGGAAGAATACATTATAGAGGCTTTCGAGTATTTTCAAATACTAGACGAACGACCTGATATATCTAGGTTTAACGAGGAAAGTAAAAATCCGTATATTACGGTGGGAGATAAATAATGGGATATTTGACCTTGCAACCGAGTAATAAACCTACCCAAAATCAGCAGGCGCAAATAGACCGTAAGTATGGTATGTTTATACATTTTGGTATAAATACCTTTAACGATACCGAGTGGTCTAACGGCAAACTGCCTATTGAAAGCTATAATCCACCTATTATAGGTGCTGACGGGTGGATAAAAAACGCCTACGAGGCAGGTATGAACTACGTGATACTTATAACGAAGCATCACGACGGTTTTTGCTTGTTCGATACGAAATATACCGATTAACGGCGTTAATCACTCCAAGAACGAAACGGACGTTGTGTTAGAGGTGGCTAAGGCTTGCCGTAAGTACGGCGTAAAACTTTGGCTATATTATTCGCTATGGGATAGACACGAAAAATGCTACAAGGACGACGAAAAGTACGTAGACTATATGTGCAGTCAACTGACTGAATTACTTGGTGGAAAGTACGGCGAAATAGTGGAAGTGTGGTTTGACGGAGGCTGGGACAAAAAGGCTGACAAGTGGAATATTCCGAAACTATACGATTTGGTACATAGGTTGCAACCTAACTGTGTGCGCCGTAAACGTTACGATAGGCTATACTTGGTGCAAAAAATCGCTAAGAAAGTTTTTGCCGGAAAAATATAAAGAGGGTATGCCCATAAGGTATTTTCCAAGTGATTTTAGGCTGTGGGATCCGAATTTTACAAGAGAAGACGACCCTAAACTATATAAGCACGACGGAAAACTTTATTATATGCCGTTTGAGGCAACTATTTGTCTAAGAAATATGCGTAATTGGTTTTGGGATACGAAGTATACGAAAGATAGGCTAGTATCAACCGATTTCGTGGTGGACAAATATAACTTACTTGTAGGTAGCCAAAATACCCTAGTAGTAAACGTTGCTCCAAATATTTACGGCAAACAAGAGCAAAAGGACGTGAATAGGCTAATGGAGATTGCGGATAAACTTGGCATTAGTAGAAAGTGGCAAGGGGAGTAGTATATAAAATTATTAGCACGAAACAGAAGTAGCGTGTTAATTGACATAATTGTAAAATATAATTTAATTTGCAAATAAAAAAAAGAGGCGATTTGCCTCTTTTTTTAGTACGTTATTTAGGATTTATCTTAGTACATATCTCCGCCCATTTGTGGTGGCATTGCTGGTGCTGGTTCTTTAATATCAGCAACTAGTACTTCGGTAGTTAGCAATGTGCTTGCTACGCTTGCTGCGTTTTGTAAAGCGGATCTAGTAACCATAGTAGGATCTACGATACCTGCTTTTAGCATATCGCAATATTCGTTCGTAAGAGCGTTGTAACCGTAGTTTTTGGTGTTGTTACGTAATATTTCGTTGATAACTACGCCACCGTCAACGCCTGCGTTAGCAGCGATTTGTCTAATAGGTTCTTCAAGTGCTTTGATAATAATATATGCGCCCGTTTTTTCGTCGCCTTCAAGCTTGTCAGCATCCTTTTTAAGAGCAGGGATAATAGACAATAGCGCGCAACCACCACCAACTACGATACCTTCTTGTACGGCAGCCTTAGTTGCGGCAAGAGCGTCGTCTATTCTCATTCTCTTTTCTTTCATTTCTACTTCGGTTGCAGCGCCTACGTTGATAACGGCTACGCCACCCGATAGTTTTGCAAGTCTTTCAGCAAGTTTTTCTCTGTCGTATTGGCTAGACGTAACTTCGATTTGATTTTTGATAGCGGTAATTCTTTGTTTGATTTCGTCCTTATCGCCGTTTCCGCCAACGATAGTAGTGTTGTCTTTGTCACATCTAATAAGTTTAGCAGAGCCAAGCATATCGATAGAGCAGTCTTTAAGTTCTAGTCCTAAGTCGCTAGAAATTAGTTGAGCGCCCGTTAGGATAGATATATCTTCAAGCATTGCTTTTTTTCTATCGCCAAATCCAGGGGCTTTTACTGCAACGCAGTCGAATACGCCTTTTAACTTGTTAAGGATAATGGTAGTTAGTGCTTCACCTTCGATTTCGTCAGCGATTATGAATAGTTTTCTGCCTGCTTTCAAAATTTGTTCTAGTAGTGGCAACAAATCTTGTAAGTTAGAGATTTTCTTGTCGGTAACTAGAATTAGAGGATTGTCAAGTTCAGCCTCCATCTTTTCAGGGTTGGTCATCATATAAGGAGATGCGTAGCCCCTATCGAATTGCATACCTTCTACAACGGTAAGTTCGGTTTGCATCGTCTTAGATTCGTCTACGGTGATAACGCCGTCCTTAGTAACCTTTTCGATAGCCTCAGAAATTAGTTCGCCGATAGATTCGTCTGCTGCGGATATACTAGCAACTTGCGCAATCTCTTCCTTGCTTGAAATAGGCTTAGATATCTTTTTAAGTTCTTCTACTGCTTTCTCTACGATTTTTGCAATACCTTTTTTAACAATCATAGGATTAGCGCCAGCCGCTATGTTTTTCAAGCCTTCTCTAATGATTGCTTGGGCTAGTAGAGCAGCGGTAGTAGTACCGTCGCCGGCAATATCGTTGGTTTTGGTAGATACTTCTTTTATTAGTTGAGCGCCCATATTTTCAAAAGCGTCGTCAAGTTCTATTTCTTTTGCAATGGTAACGCCGTCGTTAGTAATTAGCGGTGCACCGAATTTTTTGTCTAGTACTACGTTTCTTCCCTTTGGTCCAAGGGTGATTTTAACTGCGTTTGCAAGGGTGTTTACGCCCGTTTCAAGTGCCTTTCTAGCGTCCTCGCCATATTTGAATTGTTTAGCCATATCACACCTCCGTTAGTCGTTAACAATAGCCAAAATGTCGCTTTGTTTTACGATAGTAACTTCTTTGTTGTCTAACTTAAAGTCGCTACCTGCATATTTATTATATAGGATTTTGTCGCCTACTTTTACTTGCATTTTTACTTCTTTTCCGTCGATTAGTCCACCTGGACCTACTGCTATAACCTCGGCAAGTTGTGGTTTTTCTTGTGCAGTCCCCGGTAAAATTATGCCGCTTTTAGTGGTTTCTTCATTTGCTTTGACAGGTACAGTAACTACTTTGTCAAATAATGGTTGAATTGTCATATCAATGCCTCCTAAATTTTTGGCAATCTAATATTTTGATTGCTAATTACAACGCTATTATATATCACAAATTAGCAGTTGTCAACAACTATTGCCAACTTTTTTACATTTTTTACGGCAATATGTAGAAAAGAAATTTATTTTATGATATATTACTTTGTAGAGGTGTTTTATGGATAAATGGGACAAAAGATTTATGCAAATGGCAGAACTAGTTTCTACGTGGTCTAGCTGTTACAGACAGGGCAGACAAGTAGGCGCAATTATCACTAAAAATAAAAGGATACTTACTACGGGCTATAACGGTGCGCCAAGTGGCGTAACTACTTGCGTTGAAAGGGGCGTATGCCTAAGGGACGAACTAAATATTCCGTCGGGCACAAGGCAAGAGATGTGCTACGCCGTTCACGCCGAGCAAAACGCTATCGTGCAGGCTGCTAAATTAGGCGTTTCGGTAAACGGAGCAACCTTGTATTGCACGCATCAACCGTGTACTATTTGCGCTAGACTAATAATAAATAGCGGTATAGAAAGAGTAGTTTTTAAGTACGGATACCCTGACGAGTTTGGTATGAAACTGTTTAACGAGGCAGGAGTTATAGTGGAAAAGTACGAGGAAGAAGAGTAGAAATGGTGCTAAAACTACCACAAGTAAAAGATATTTACAAGTAGAGTTTTAGGATTTATTTGGTTTTATATAAAATAACAATATAAATACATAATTTATATATCCCCACAATACATTTTAGTGGGGGTATTTTTTTTTGAAAAAGGACGACGTATATAGGGAATATAAATTTTACACTGCATCAAGCGACATATACAGAGCGTATAAGTTGGGTATTTTTGATATGGAAGAGGTGGAAAATAAGGTAGTACCTATCGTAACCGAAAAAAATAACGCCTTAGTACTAAAAAAGAAAAAAGGGAAAAATACTAGCCTTTTAGACGAAATAAAAAGAGAAGACTTTACAAACAATAATGCAGTTATCCTTAAAAAAAGGGAAAACAAACGAGAAAAAAAAGTGCGATTTGGCGTAAAAAGTAACCTTATTGAAGAAAATAATTTGCCGTACTTTGAAGAAATACGTAGTGAAGAAAAACAAGAAAATGAAAACGACAAAATAGAAGAATTTAGCCGTATATCTAATAACTCGACGGATAGGACTTATAGCCAAAAAACAGGGGGAAATAATAGTTTTTATACTAACGTAGATGATAGGATATATCGTAATAGAGAAATTATAGACGATAGAAGCGATAACGGAGTAGATAATTACGATGCTTATAACGGCACAAATAACGGCGATAAAAATAAGAATACTGATAAAAATGCTAGAAAAGGGAAAAATAGCGGTGGTAAACGAAAGAAAAACGGAGTTTTACTAGTGGGGCTATTTATGGTTGCCGTGTTTATGATTACTTTTTTTGCGTGTAATTTTTTTATTCCTAATTCGTGGGGTGGGGACGAAATAGATAAGTTTTATTTTGCAGTTGGCAAAACGGCAGTAACGTATGAAGACGCAAAAAGTATTGCAGATGCGTATAAGGCAAAAGGCGGAGCAGGGTTTATTATGGAAAACGACCTATTCGTAATTGCCGACGTATATAAAACAAAGGAAGAGGCTGAAAGCGTAATAAATAACCCTAATAATAAAAATGCGTTTAGCGAAATACAAACCCTAAAAGAAAGAGAATATTGCTACGACTACGTAGATAAAAACATGTTGATGGTGGTGTCGTCGGCGCTTAGTTACGTTGATACTGCATTTTACGACTTGAAAAGAATAAGCACGGGCTATTCGCAAAAGGAAATTGACGAGATAGAAGCAAAAAGTAGGATTGTAAAAGTGGCAAGCAAACTGAAAACCATAAAAGAAATGTACGACGATAACGCCGTGGGGGTAGCAAATGATAAAGTGCTTAGATTAAAGGCGCAGTTAGGCGCTACCTATAAGCAGGTTGCAGACCTAAGTAAATCGACTAATTTGGCAAGTAGTATTCGCTACGTTTATACCTCTATTCTAATATTACATATAGGGCTTATCGAGGATAGTTACCTAAAAAAATGATTTGCCTAACCGCTATTAATATTGTATAATAAATAGCGTAAAGGGAGGCCATATATATATGATAAATATAGGTTTATACGGCTACGGCAATATTGCTCGTGGCGTGGAAGAAGCAGTAAAGCATAACGACGACGTTAACCTTGTGGCAGTGTTTACTAGACGTGAGCCTAGCACGGTTAAAACCGTAAGCGGAGTAAAAGTATATCACACTAGCTATATTGACAAATTTACCGATAAAATAGACGTAATGGTGCTATGTGGCGGTTCGGCTATCGACCTACCAAAACAAGGACCAAGCGTGCTTGAATTATTTAACACGGTGGATACTTTCGATACCCACGCAAGAATACCAGAGTACTTTGATTGTATGGACGAAGTGGGCAAAAAAAGTGGGAAACTAGGCGCTATTTCTATCGGTTGGGACCCAGGGCTATTCAGTATACAAAGGGCGTTATTTAGCGCATGTTTGCCAGACGGCGAAAACTACACTTTTTGGGGTAAGGGCGTTAGCCAAGGGCACTCGGACGCTATTAGAAGGATAGAGGGCGTAGAGTACGCTATTCAATATACTATTCCAAAGCAAGATGCCGTAGATAGAGTAATTAGTGGTGAAAATCCTACTTTAAGTACTAGGGACAAGCACCTTAGAGAGTGCTTCGTAGTTGCAAAAGAAGGCGCTAATAAGGAAGAGATAGAACAAAAAATAAAAACTATGCCAAATTATTTTGCCGATTACGATACGATAGTGCATTTTATCACGATGGACGAAATGAAGAAAAATCACGCAGGTATGCCTCACGGTGGAAAGGTAATAAGGAGTGGCAACGTATCTAGCGAGAATAAGGCGGTACTAGGTTTTGACTTAAAACTAGATTCAAACCCACAATTTACGTCTAGCGTAGTGGTTGCTTACGCTAGGGCTGTTGCAAGGCTAAATAAAGAAGGTAAGACGGGCGCAGTTACCGTATTAGACGTACCACTTTCTTACCTATCTCAAAAGTCTAACGCAACGCTTAGAAAGGAACTATTATAATGAGATACGATTACGTGTTGTTTGACCTAGACGGAACTTTGTCAGATACGTCTAAGGGCGTTTTTAACGCTACCGACTATATGATAGAAAAACAAGGATATAGAAAGTTGACTGCTAGCGAGAAAAGGTCTATTTTAGGTCCGCCTCTATGGCAGTCCTTTTCTAATTTTTTCGGTATATCGGGTAAAGAATTAGATAGGGCAGTTGAACTGTATAGAGAGTACTATCACCCTAAGGGTTGCTACGAAAATACGATGTACGACGGCATCGTTGAAGTACTACGTGATTTGAAAAATAAGGGCGTTACTTTGATGGTGGCAACCTCTAAACCAAATAATATTACGCCAAAGGTACTTGATTTGTTTGGTATAAGCGATTTGTTTAGTTACGTTGCTGCGCCAAACCCCGAGGAAGAGAGCGACGACAAAAGCGTGCTTATATTAAAAGCGCTTGAAGAAGTGGGCGTAAAGGACAAATCTAAGGCAGTTATGGTAGGGGACAGACTGTTTGATATACTTGGCGCAAAAAAGGCGGGTATAGATAGCATAGGCGTAACCTACGGCTTTGGAACGAAAGAAGAACACGAAAAGTACGGCGCAACCTATATCGTGGATAACTGTTACGATATTGAAAAAATCGTGGTAGGTGAAGTATGATAGGTATGACGATTTTGTATTTTTTTATAGCGCTAATTGTACTTTTAGCGTTGTATTTTACAATAAATCTCGTAAAGAACAGAAAAAAGGAGAACGAAGTAATGGAAGAAAAACAATATGCCGAGTTTGATGCAAATATACTTGCAGAAAAACTTAGCAAAGCAGTACAAATACCAACAGTGAGTATGGCTGAGGGCGATACCGACGACAAGTATTTTTTGGAGTATCAAAGTTTTTTGGAAAAAACTTTTCCGCTTTTTCATAAAAGGGCAAGCAAAACGCTTATAAATAAATATAGCATTATATATCATATCGAAGGTGAGGACAAAACCTTGCTACCTGCGTGCTTTTTAGCGCATCAAGACGTAGTGCCTGCCGGTGACGGTTGGGAAGTTGACCCGTTTGCCGGGGTGATTAAAGACGGCTACGTTTACGGCAGAGGCTCGCAAGATATGAAAAACCAAATGATTGCGATATTAGAGGCGGTAGAAAAGGTGCTTAGCAGTGGCAAACCGTTGAAGAGAGGTATTTATTGCTGTTTTGGACACGACGAAGAACCGGGCGGACAAACAGGCGCTAAGTTTATAGCAAAATACTTAAAAGAGCAAGGCGTACAAATGGAGTACGTTATTGACGAAGGCGGTATAGTGCTAGACGGCAAAATGTTTGCAATAGACGGAAAAATTGCCCTTATTGGTACTTGCGAAAAGGGTTACGCTGACCTTGAACTAACGGTAGAACAGGACGGCGGACACGCATCTATGCCAAGCAAACGCACGGCTCTTGGACAAATTGCAGAGGCTGTTGGCAAGGTAGAAATGCACCCTAGAAAAGCAAAGTTTACACAGCCCGTTGAAGATATGTTCGACGTACTTACCCCGTATATGCACTATCCGTTAAAATTCGTTATTGCAAATAGAAAATTATTTGCGCCTATAATCAAAAAAGTATTATTGCAAAAGGGTATGACGGGGGCACTTGTGCATACGACGTTTGCGCCAACTATGGCAAAGGGTAGCAGTAGACCTAACGTATTGCCTAATAGCGCAACTGCTTGCATAAATTGTAGAATTATACCTACCGAAACGGTGGACGGCACTATCGAATATATGAACAGGGTGATTAAAAACCCAGAGGTGAAGATATCCAAGGGTTATATGTGCATAGACCCAACCCCGATTTCGCCAAAGGATAGCGACGCATTTAAGAGTTTATCCGATACGATAAAACAAGTTTTCCCTAACCTTATTCCTGCGCCGTTCTTGTTCGTTGCAGGCTCTGATAGTAGGTACTATTATTCGATTTGTGAAAACGTATTTAGGTTTGCACCGTTCGAACTTTGCGAAGAGGATAGAAATCGTATTCACTCTAAAAACGAAAGGTGCAAAATTGACGATTTGGTAAAGGCTGCTAAGTTCTTTAACGTGCTAATTGAAAACACTTGCTTATAAGTATAGTTGATCAACTTGTAGATTTTTGTAGAAAAATAGCAAAAAATAGTATAAATTGTAAAAAATTCGAACAAATGTTCGAATTTTTTTGTCATATAAAGATAAAAAGGGGGTAATATGTTTCTATAATGAAGGTGAAGTGAGGAGATTATGGAAACAGAAGAGATTGCAAAAGTATTTTTAACAGTTTACAAAAACGTACCTAGAATGATAGATTCGCTAGAAAGATGCGTGGACCACGCAATAATGAGTGGTTTAGGGTGTAGCCACGTCTATTCGGGAGTAACGACGGACGAATTGTACGAAAAGATAATCGTTTTCAAAAATAGGCAGGATATATTGGCTACGGTGAAGGAAATTACTACTACAATTCTTAAAAAAATGAAGAGTAAAAACGCTGAGGTGTTGTATCTAAAATACGTAAAAGGCAAAACTTTTAGTGAAATTGCCAAAATTACCGATAAAAGTATTAGGAGCGTGTTTAGAAATATGAATTCGGCAATAGCCGAGTTTTGCTACTACCTAAAACTAATGGAGTACGACGACGATACTTGGTTTAGGGGCGAAAAATTTTTGGAAGGGATATACGAGGACGTTTTGCGTCAAGAGGAGTACGAAAGAAAAAAAGAGAGCGAAAAAGCCAAAGAGAGAATAAAGAGCAGAGCGAAAGAAAATATTTACAATAATTACGAAGAAAAGGAATTGATAATAACTAGTATTACGGGTATGTATCTTAGGTAAAACGGCTTATAGATAAACTTTGCTATATTGATAATAGAATTTAGGTTAGTCGTAAATACGCAATTAGATACTAACTGATAAAAGTGCATTTTGCGTAACTAGATTACAAGATAATAAAGCGTTTTGCATTGGAGTACAGTGTGCAAGTTGAGATTTTGTACCGTATCAGGCGTATAAAGGCACAAAAAAAGAAACCTAACAAGGTTTCTATTTTCTTCTTTTTGCGTTATAGCGTGTTTTGTAATCCTCGTAATAGTCGTCGCCATCGTCGTAGGTAGCACGTTTTTTAACGGGCTTGAAAATAAGAAATACGATTGCAACGGCAGGGATAGTAATGCCTATTATTAGTATAACGGTAAGCAAATTATTGTACGGATTTTGCGTTGAATTGTCGGTAACGACGTTGCTATTGTTGTCCTTCGGGAAGGTGTGGTCGGGCACTTGGAAAGGCTCGAAAAAGCCGTTGTTAGCATCAACGTTTATATATTTGCCCTCGTAGTAAAATACGGCTTGTTTGCCTAGTTTACCCATATAGGCTAGTTCAGCACCTTCTTTTATAGTAACGCCCCCGTTGACGTAATCTTTTTTAAGTAGGACGGTTTTGGTAAAATATGCCGTATCATCGTTAAGTTTTGCTAGGTCGCTAGAAGTAACTTTTGCTACTTTACGTGCAAAATCGTCAGTAGCAACATAGCCATTTCTACCATTATAAACGACGGGTTTATAGGTTTTGCCGTCCAAAGTCGTAATATCTCCTTTTGTATGGTCTACCTTAAAATAGTAGGTTTTAGGCAATAGAAATTTTGCTTGAAACAATTCCGTATTGGTATCGTATTCGCCGAAAATTACCGATTCGTCGTTTACTTTATAGTATTCATATTGGTCGTCGGCAAAAGCAACGCTAGTTGGCATAGCCATAACTGCGACAATCAAGGAAAGTATTAGCGTTATGATAAATTTTCTCTTCATAATTACCTCGCAAATATTATACAACATATTATAGCAAAAATAAAGTGATATTATAAATATTTATTATTAGGGTAAGTCGCCTTTTGGGTCGCTTACCTTTTATTTTGGAGAATTATGGCTGTAAAACTTGACAAGGCGGAAAAAGACGCCCTAGTAAAAATTGCAAAAATAGATGAAATTTTGGCATATAGAAGTGAAAGCGACAAGCTTAGCAAATATAATCAAGGTGAAAAAATACACGAAAAGCAAATTGCTTTTCACAAATGTCAAAAGAAAAATAGGTGGGTATTTGGTGGAAATAGGTCAGGCAAAACCGAGTGTGGCGCAGTGGAGGCTGTGTGGTGGGCAAGGGGAATACACCCGTATAGAGAAAATAGAAAAGACGTAAGCGGTTGGGTGGTGTCCGTATCCTACGAAGTGCAAAGAGAAGTGGCGCAGTTAAAGGTGCTAAGTTACTTAAAAAGAGAATGGATAGAGGACGTAGTTATGCAGTCGGGCAAAAAGGATAGCCCCGAGTACGGAGTGATAGATTATATCGTAGTAAAAAACGTGTTCGGCGGGCTGTCGAAAATAGGCTTTAAGAGTATAGACCAAGGCAGAGAAAAGTTTCAGGGAGCGTCGCTTGATTTCGTTTGGTTTGACGAAGAACCACCTAAGGATATTTACGAAGAGTGCCGTATGCGTGTTTTGGATAGAAAAGGCGAAATTTGGGGCACGATGACGCCGTTAAAAGGGCTTACGTGGGTGTACGACGAGATATTTTTGAATAAACGTAATTCGCCTGACGTGTGGCACGAGGAAATGGAGTGGGCGGATAATCCGTACCTTGACGAAAACGAAGTGAAGAGCCTAAACGATTCGCTAAGCGAGGACAGTATAGAGAGCAGACGGTTTGGAAGATTTAACGTCGAGTGTGGGCTAGTTTATCCCGAATTTGAAGAAAACGTGCACGTAATAGAGCCGTTTGATATACCTTTTGATTGGCAGGATACCCTAAGCATAGACCCGGGGCTAAACAATCCTTTGTCTTGTCATTTTTACGCTATCGACTACGACGGCAATATATACGTTGTAGGCGAGCATTACGAGGCGGGACGGGACGTGAATTACCACAGCGAAAAGATATTTGAACTTGCCGATAAATTGTCGTGGCACAAGGACGGGCAAGGTAGACTGAAAGGGATAATCGATAGCGCATCTACGCAACGAACTTTGTCGAGTATAAAAAGCGTTGCAGAGATGTTTTACGAAAACGGGATACTACTTAATACCAAGGTAAACAAGGACGTATTTACCGGTATTGCAAGGGTGAAGGAGTACCTAAAAAAGCGAAAACTTTTTATTTTCAAAAACTGCGTGAATATGATAAGGGAAATAAAATCGTATTGGTGGCAGGAGGGCGATAGGGTGAGAAAAGTGGACGACCACGCTATGGACGAACTTAGGTATTACGTTATGACAAGACCCGAACCTCGTAAAATATCCTACGAAAAAAACGACGTGGAAAGGGATTTGGACAGACTGATGAAAATGAACGCAAGGAGCAGAAATGGAAGATAAACTACTTAAATCGTTACTTAAAAAGGCGATTGGGTATAATGTGAGTGAAATTAGCGAGGAGTATAACGTGGACGGCGACGGCAACGAAGTGCTTAGCAAACGCAAGGTAACCAAAAAATACATACCCCCCGATATAACGGCATTAAGGGCGTATTTAGAACTAAGCGAAAGGGACGCAGACTACGAAAATATGTCGGACGAGAAACTAATGGAAATAAGGGACGGGCTGGTAAAAAAGTTAAATGAGAGTAATAAAAATAAAGACTGAAAAAGAGTGTGATATGCCACTGTGCAATAACGTGGCAGAGTACGCAATTACGTCGTCGTCGGGTAGGGGTAAGTCGGTGTATATTTGTGAAAAATGCAAAAACAAGTTGTACGTAGAACTTGCAAAAAACACCGTGCCAAAGCCACTTGAAAACGTAATAGTAAGAGCTAATAAAAGGAGAAATATTTTATGAACAAACAGTTTGTAGAAGATATGGTAAACGCTGTAAAACAGGATTTTGAAAATAGAAAAAAAGCACGTAGACCATACGAAAATCAATGGAAACTGAATATGAATTTTGTGGTCGGCGACCAATATTGCGACGTTACTCCACTTGGTAACGTGGAGGACTATCCAAAGCAATATTTTTGGCAAGAAAGGGAAGTGTACAACCATATTGCGCCGATACTTGAAACAAGGCTTGCAAAACTTGGCAGGGTGAAATGCGGGGTGTCCGTTCGCCCTAATACTAGCGACGAAAAGGACGTAAATTCGGCAAAATTTAGCACGAAATTATTGTCGAGTATTTGCAGTGAAAATAATTTGACAGATCTGATAAATACGGCAAATTCGTGGAGTGAAGTAACGGGTAGTTGTTTTTACAAGGTGGTATGGGACAAGAATGGTGGCGAAGTAGTTGGACTTCAAAATAACGAGCCTATTTACGAAGGTGACGTAAAAATCACGGTATGTCCGCCTTACGAAATATACCCGTCGAGTTTGTCGGTAAGCGACGTAGAACTGCAAGAATCGATAATACACGCAAAAGCCTATTCGGTAGAAGAGATAGAAAGGCGTTGGAAACAAAAGGTAAACGGCGAAAAAATAAACGTTTTTACTATGGAAAATTCGGGCGTTGGTGGAGGCTTAGGATACAACTCTACGGTTACGAAAGTTTCCGAGACAGAGATAGAAAATAGCGCCGTAGTAATAGAAAAATACACTGCGCCTACTTTGGACAAGCCTAACGGCGAACTCGTAATAGTATGTGGTGATAAGTTGTTATATTACGGAGAATTGCCGTTTGTAAACGGAAAAAACGGTAAAAGAACCTATCCGTTTATAAAGCAAGTATCACTTGCCGTTACGGGTGGTTTTTTCGGTAGTAGCGTAATAGAACGTTGTATACCTATTCAACGTGCATATAACGCCGTTAAAAACCGTAAGCACGAATTTTTGAATAGAATCAGTATGGGCGTGCTTGCCGTAGAGGACGGCTCGGTGGATACGGATAATTTGGAAGAAGAAGGGCTAAGCCCTGGGAAAGTACTAGTGTATAGGCAAGGCAGTATGCCACCTACTTTGCTAGACCCGGGGAAAGTGCCGACGGACTTTCACTACGAAGAGGAAAAACTGCTAAACGAATTCGTAATGATTAGTGGCGTAAGCGAAATTATGAAGTATAGCAAAATGCCTGCAAACGTAACAAGTGGCGTGGCTATATCGCTACTAATCGAGCAAGACGATACGAGAATATCGATTACGGCGGACATTTTAAGAAACGCAGTAAAGAAAATAGGCGAGCAAATTATAAGGTTATACCGTGAATACGGCGGTGTGGCTAGGCTGAAAAGAGTGGCGGGTGAAAACGGCGAAATAGAAATGAAAAGTTTTAGTTCTAGTCAACTGACGTCGGACGACATAGTGTTCGATACCGACAACGAACTTACCGATACTTTGGCAAGCAGGCGCAGTATGGTGCTGGAATTACTAAAAATGGGTATTCTTGCAGACGAAAACGGCGTGATATCTTCTAGGAACAAAACTAAGGCTTTGGAAATGCTTGGTTTTGGTAATTGGGAAAGCGCTAGGGACGTAGAACAACTACATATTAAAAAGGCAATAAAAGAAAACGATAGGCTAAAAGACGGCGTTTTTGACGCCGACAGTTACGACGACCACGAATTGCACGTGGAAGAACATATTAAATATCTTCTTAGCGAAGATAACGAAAAGGACGTAAATCACAAAAATAACGTGGTTGAACATATAGCAAGTCATAAAGTATACTTGCAAACGTCAAATATATAACGGGAGAAAATGATGGAAGAAAAAAGCGAAAAACTAATCGAAACTGATACCGACGCAAAGGTTATGGATATGGGCGTGGCTGAATCAGACAGCGGACGCAGTGAAATTGCGAATAACGAGGCTCGCAGTTTGTCTATGCAAAATCCAAATGAGAGTAAAGAAGAGCATTCTTTCGGCAAATTCAAAACGGCAGATGAACTGCTTAAAGCGTATAAGTCGCTAGAAGCAGAATTTACGAAAAGGTCACAAAAGTTGGCTAAATACGAAAACGATAAGGAAAAACCGAAGTCGTGGGAGGAAAAAGTGGATAATTTTTTTGAGAGAAACCCGATTGCTTCCTCTTACGTAGACAAGATTATGGACGAATTAGTTTTAGACGGCGAGTTAAAAGAAAGCGAAGAATGCTTGGATATTGCGTTTAATAGGGCGCTTAACAAACTGCTAAAACCTTACGATAGGCTTGTAAAAGATAGAGAGTTTTTGGATAAGTACGTGGTAAATAACGACGAAATAAAAGAAGAAATTATTGCTACGTACCTATCTAACGTAGCAAAAAGCCACCCCTACAACCTTATCGACGAGGGTGGAAAATTTACGCTAAGCCCTAAAAATAGACCAAAGACCATTAGGGAATGTGGCGATTATATAGAAAAAACTTTTAATTAGGAGAAAATATGATTACATTACAAACAGCAGAAGACGCCTTAAAAACCGTGTATCTAGGCGTGTTAACGGAGCAATTAAACCAAACGGTAAATCCATTTATGGCAAAAATAGAGCAAACGTCTAGCGACGTGTGGGGAAAGGAAATTAAAAAACTTGCCTCGTACGGTATGAACGGTGGTGTAGGTGCATCTACCGAAACTGCGGATTTACCTAAGGCGGGTGGCAATAATTATGCGCAATTCACCCTTACGCTTAAAAACTTTTACGGCAAAATCGAACTTAGCGATAAGGCGATAAGAGCAAGCGCAAATAGTACGGGAGCGTTCGTAAACTTGCTTAACAGCGAAATGGAAGGACTACTACAAAACGCAAAGAGCAATTTTGGCAGAATGTTGTACGGTGACGGTAGTGGTTTGCTTGCAAAATGTGGCGCAAAAGACAGTGGAAATAACAAAACTTTTGCAGTGGATAACGTGAAATACATTACCGAAGGTATGATTGTGGATATTTGCAAACTAAGTGAAGAAAATGCAGTATCCGGCTACGAAGCGCTAAGAATTATATCGGTGGATAGAGCGAATAAAAAGGTGGTTGTAGATAGAGAAATTGCTATTACTTTGGACGCAACCTACGGATTGTACGTTCAAAATTCGAAAAATAGCGAACTTACGGGACTAGGCGCTATCTTCTCGAATAAAGATTTGTACGGACTAAATAGAAAGGATTATTCGTTTATGAACCCGACTATTAAGGACGCAAAAAACGCTATCACTAGCGATATTATCCAAGAGGTTATCGACGGCGTAGAGGAAACGACGGGTGGTATGGTAAATATGATTTTAACCTCGCATAAGGCAAGAAGAAAGTATCTAGCAACCTTAGAACAAGGTAGAACGAACGTGGATTTTATGAATCTTGACGGCGGTTTTAAGGCAATCAGTTACAACGGTATTCCGCTTGTTGTGGATAGATTTTGTCCTGACGGCGAAATGTTTTTATTAAACAGCGACGACTTTAAGATGCACCAACTTTGCGATTGGAGATGGCTTGAAGGGGAAAGAGGCAACGTGCTAAAACAAGTGGCAAATAAACCGGTATATACCGCAACGCTTGTAAAATATGCGGATATTATTTGTTCAAGACCTGCTGGTCAAGCAAAAATTATCAACGTTATTTAATAACTAGGTGGCAAAATGATAAAAATTACTAACGACCTTTTCGACGTAGCGGAAAGAATAAAAAATATAGACCCTGATTACGAATTGTATTTTGATAAGAATTTGCAAAAATTCACGGTTTGGTCAAACGGTAAACGGCAAGTAATACTTCCTTACGATAGGCTGGATAAACGCAGTATTGATTACCTATGCCAAACTCACGTTAAAAATATCGACGCTTTGCTAGATAGACTAGATAAGGAAAACGAGAAGGCTACACGGCAAAAAGAGAAGGATTTTATAGAAAACTTAGACGCTACGGCGTTAAGGTCGATTGGTAATTAAAAGAGGTGAATATGATATTAAGAGATGCGTTAAAATACGCTGTATTATACCTTGGATACGACGACGTTATAGATATATCCAACAAAGACGTAACCGAAAAAACGAATAAGGACGTAAGAACTTTGGTAAGGTGCGCAAACTTAACGTACACTGAACTGATTTGCGAATATTTACCTATTTACAAAAAGGAAAAAATACGTTTTACAAACGGCTATTTTCCGTTTAGCGAACTAGAAGACTCGATTGCTAATATATATTCGCTGAAAAAAGGCGTGGAAAACGTGAAATATTCGGCTGATGCAACGGGAATTTACTCGGACGACACGGAGGCGGAATTAGTCTACGGCATTGTGCCGACGCAGGTGGGGCTAGACGGCGTGCTAGAAATAGACGGAAGAATATCGCCAAAGGTGTTCAGCCTTGGAGTGTGCGCTGAATTTTGCATGATAAATAATTTGTTCGAGGAAAGCGTGGCGTTTGAAAAAAGATACAAGGACAGCCTAAACGAAATGCTAAGGAAAAAGACGGAGATATGCATAAAGCCAAGGAGGTGGCTATGAATTTCAAGGGTTACGCCGCTATAAATAATGCAAAAAAAGGTGCGTTGAGCCTATACAATTTTAAGGAAATGAACGACGTAACTAGTGAAAATTTGGTAGATTTTGCTACACCGAGAAATAAGTATAATTTGTCGATTGAAGGCGGAAAGTTAGTAAGTGGAATAGGGCTTGAAAGGGCTACTTTTACAAACGATTTGGGCGGTTATACGTTTTTGTCTGATTTTGAATTTGGAATACTAAGACAGGCTTTCGTTTACTATAAGACCAACGAGCAAGGTAAGGAAGAAAATATGATAATCGCTAGAAATTCTAACGGCGATTTTTATCGCTTAGACCTAAAAGCCGATGCAAAATGGACGCTTATTGACAATATGTATTCTAGTTCGGACGTAAACGCAATAAACTACCGTTACGAAAACAAGGACGTTATACTTATTTGTTCAAAAAGCGCCGTTTTACAAATGTACGACGGAGAAAGTATGACTGCAATAACTAACGCTCCTAAGATAAATTCGATGTGCGAGCATTACGGCAGGATATTTGCCTCAACCTTTGACGAACCAAATGCAGTTTGGTTTAGCGACGACTACAATCCGCTTAATTGGAAAATTTCGCTAGAAGAAGCAGGTAAAATAACGTTTGCCGATTCGCTTGGTGGCGTGGTAAAAGTGGTGAGTTTTAACGACTACGTGTATATATTTCGTAAGCACGCAATTTTTAGATTGACGGCTTTTTCTAAGCAAACCGATTTTGAGCTTGTGAAGATTGCTGAAATAAGTGGCAATATTTATGAAAATACTATTTCGATTTGCGAAGAGAAGATAGTGTTTTTAACTTCCGAGGGGTTGTATTTGTTTGACGGTTATAACCTGAACAAAATAGTAAAAAACGTAACTAAACTAAAAAACGTAAGCGAGCCGTATATTGCGTCGGGGTACGCATCAGGCAAATATTATCTTGCTTTTAGGCACGTGGAAAAAGAAAAAATACATCAAGAAACGGGGCTTTTTACTAATAATTACGTGCTCATTTACGACGTTGAAAATAATAGAGCACAATTTTCGAAGGGTATGGATATTTACAGTATGAGTGGGATTAAAATGAATAATACCTCTAATTGTCTGGTTGTTTTAAGAGGTGAAAACAATAAGATAATCAGCAATTTTACAAATAATGGTAAATATCATAACGAAGAGTTAAAGTATAGATATAGCACGATTAAGTATTATTTTAATGCAATAGATAAGAAAAAATACGTAAGTGATATTGATATTTTAACGAAATACGACGTAAATATAGAATTAGAATTAGACGATAAAAAATACGTGTATAACGTAAAAGGAAGCAACGATTTTACAAAGGTGAAAATAATGAAAAGTTGCAAGGGGCTAAGGCTATCTATAAAAGGTGAAGGCTTAGTAGACGTAGGCGGAATAAAAATTAACTATTCAATGGTGAGGTAATATGGACAAGATATTAGCAAAGCTAGAAAAACTGTATAAAGAAATTTTGATACTTAAAAAGAGAGTGGAAGATTTGGAGAAAAAAAGCGTATGAGTATATGGGACGATTTTTTGGATTTATTCAAAACCAAGGAACAACTAAATAAAGAAAAAGACGAAGAATATTATGCTATTTTAGACGACGAAAAAGAACTAATGAATAAACTGAACGGGCTAAGAACAGAATACGAGGCGTCGCTACCGAAGGATGAAATTATAGACTACGACGCTATTTTGGAGAAGTTTAACAAAGTGGAAAAGGTGGATAATACCTTATCAAATGAAAAACTTGACGAAATTGCAAAACAAGAAGCGTACGAAGGGTACGACGACGTACTTAGCGAGATAAAAAAGACCTTTGAAAATAGCATAAATAAAAATAAGCAAGACAAAGACAAGGTAAATGAAAATGCAAAAAACGAACTGATTAGCCTTGGAAATAAATTTGCTACTAACAAAAATAATATTAAAGATAAAATGAGTAAAAACGGGTTGTATTATTCCACGATAAACGAGGGACTTAATAAGGAAAACGAAAAAGAATTGGCAAATAACGTTAAACGAAACGAAGAAAATAAGCGTAATTCTTTATTAAAACTTGACGAGGAAATAAAAGAGATAGAAAACAAGAAAGATGAGGCAATGAAAAAGCTAGATGCCGATAAGTACAAAAAATACACCGATTTACTTAGCGACCTTACTGAAAAAAGGGACAAAGAAAGACAAAAGATTTTGGAATACAACGAAAATTTGAAAACGGAAAAAATCAAGTTTGACCAAAATAGAGAAAAATTGATAAAAGAACTAGAAGAAAAGGATAGAAAAGCAAAAACCGAAAAAGACAAACTGATTGCCGAACAAGAAAAAATATACGGGTATACGGGCGAAAAAAAGGAGAACTACGACAAAAGGTACGACTTAGCGTTTGAGTTTTATTCGTCGTTACCAAAGGATATTGCTTTAAGGGCCGTAAAAAGTAACCCGACGTTAAAGGGGTACCTGGGCAACTATTACGATACGTTACTATCTGCAATGCACGAAAGGGCAGGCGAGAAATCGCTGTTTGGTTAGTATGTACGATAGTATTATTAGTTTGGCTACGGCTAACGGCATTTGGGCACTATTGTTTGTGTTTTTGTTTTTGTACGAATTGAAAGATTCGAAATCGAGAGAGATAAAATATCAAAATACCATTGATAAACTTACCGAGCAGTTGTCGGTGGTGTACGACGTAAAGGATACGGTGGAGGAAATTAAGGAAAATGAAGAAATTTTTACAAAGCGATTTTTGGCAAAATCTAAAATCGAAACTAGGTAACTACGGCTTTTGGATATCGCTAACTAGCGCAGTCGTAGTGTTTTTGCAGAGTATAGGCGTGAAAATAGACAATGAAATAGCCTGCCAAATAGTTGGTTCGTTTTGCTCTATTTTGGTTGTTTTAGGCATAGTGTCAAATCCGTCGATAGGTCGTGGATATATAGACAAACCTAAAACTAAAAAGGTTAAAAATACGACTAGTGATATGGAATAATAGTAGTAAAAAAAGAAGGGAGTATGTCCCTTCTTTTTTATTGTAAATTTTTGTGATTAGTGCAATTTTATATAAACAAAAAGTCTAACTTGCTGTAATCTCGTCGAGTTTTATTGCAAAAACGTCGCTACCGCCATAGCACGAAGAAAAATCTTCTTGATTGTTGTTCGTTGACAAAAATACGTAGGTAACGTCCTTGATTTTTTTAATGGTGATAGGTGAGTTTACGTATGGTATTTTTAATATTGACGATGCTTTTAACTCGTAATTTATGGTTGCTATTTCCGTTTTATTTTCGCTTAGTGATTTAGAAACGAAATTATAAGAATTATCCACAAAGTTAATTTGTCCGTGTACTACGGAGAACTGATTAGTTTTATTTAATCCACCGACTATCACCCTAAAATTTTCGTCTAAAATACTGACTGAACACGTTACGTAATCGTGTAAAAGATATCCGCAATTTTGCGGAATAATTAGCGAGTTATCCGTAATTAAAGATAGTTCTGAAACGTTATAATTTTCGTCCTTTGGTGAAAAATTCAAAATAAAAGTTTTGCTATTATCCGTAAAATTTATAAGTAGATTTTGTCCGTCGTTACGTGGTAATATTTGACGAATAACGCCTTTTATCGTGCAAATACGTTCAATTAAATAATATATTTTGTCATTATCGTAGGTTTGTACTAGTTTGTATATATCAAAAAATCCGTTGCGTTTGTTTATAAAAATATCTTTTTGGTCGTATGAAAACGTTTTGTCAAAAAAGCCTTCGCTTGCCGTGTTTATCGTTAGGGAATTAGTTACGTTAAGTTCGTCGTCAATAAGCGAAAAAAACAATTTACCGTTTTTGTATCCCAAAAGTTTTATAGCGTCTACGCTTTGGTTTATAATAACGTTATCTAGCCCTTCAAGTTTGGCACTTTTTTCCAATTCGTATCGTTCGTTAAATAGTCTTGCAGTAGTCGTTTCTCCGCTAGTTGTTAGCAAAAAAATACCACTACCGAAAATTGTGGAAGTTAAGTACTTTTCGCTAGCTTGGCAAAGCACCTTCGTTTCTAGCAAATTAAGGTCGTCGTCAAGTACGGCTAGTGCGTAAGACTTTTCTTCTGCGTTAAAATCGTAGCCGTTAGACGAGGTTTCGATAAGTAAAATTATTTCATTTCCAACGATAAACGTATTTAGTAGTTTTTCGTTTGCCGTGCCACCTACGTTGTTTAGTTTGGAATTCGTTTTATAGTGGCAAGACGGTTTTGGAAAAACGGTGTAATTTTTTTTAGGTTTTTCAGGTTCGCTTGGGGGTGTTATCGGCTTGTCTACGCTAGTTCCGCCTGCGTTTGCCCCCGTCGTTTTGTTCGTTGATAACACTATAAATAGCGATATAACCGCTACGACTGATATTACTGCAATAATTTTTATTACCGTTTGTTTCTTTTCCATATTTCCTCCGTCAAAATATGTTAGCACGAAGAAAATGCGTTTTGGGCTATTTTCCAAAAGTACCTAAAAAGGCAAAAATAGAGGCAAATATGTTAATTAACGGAAAGTTTTTTCCTGTATTTTGGTATTTTTCTTTGGCGTTTTTTGTTCGTTTATTACAATTTTTTTACGATTTCGTCGTAGACCTTGTTTACGGGGTTCACAAATTTTTGTTCGGTTACCGTCGTATTTTGTAATTCGGTTAATAGGTTAAGCATTTCGTTGATAGAAAGTTCGTCCTGCGGTAGTACTTTTATCGTGCTTGACTCTACGTTTTTTGCATTTTTTAGTTGGTCGCCACGAGATACGCTATTTGGCAGGGGAATAAGTATTGCTTTTTTGTTAAGCGCTACTATTTCGGCTATCGTGGTTGCGCCAGCCCTAGCAATCACTATATCGCTACTTGCGTAATATTTTCCCATTTCGTTCGTAAAATCTATTAGCGTTAGATTAGGCTTTTTTATAGATAAGTCTAGCGTTTTGCCACCTATTATTATTAGGTTGTATTTTTCTAGTAGCGTATCGGCGTGTTTTAATATGAAGTCGTTAATGCTTTTTGCACCCTGACTGCCACCCGTAATTAGTACGGTTGGTTTGCCGTTTGCCATTACTTTTGCTTTTTTCGTGGTAAACAGGTCGGGTTTAAGTGGAATACCAACTTTCGTGCCACAGTTAAAAGAGCAATTTTCAGCAGTTAGCACCGTTGCACCTAGTTTGTACGCTATTTGGTTTACTATGCCAAGGCTTGCGTCGGATTCGTGGCATATTTGTGGTATTTTAAGCGATTTTGCGGCAAGTACTACGGGCAAGGAAACGTATCCGCCTTTTGTAAATACGAGGTCGGGCTTTATTTTTTTTAGTATCTTTTTAGTTTTGTTTACGGCAGGGGGCAATAAAAAGGGAATTTTAAGGTTTTGAATAGGTCTAGTTTTGTCAAGTTTAACGGCGGTGGTTTGATAAAATTTTACGCCGTTTTCAAGGCAGGCTTTTTCTTCCATGCTGTTAGCCGTTCCAACGTAACGAACGTCGAACCCGTTCTTTTTGAGTTTGTCTATAATTACCATATTAGGCAGTACATGTCCTAGCGTACCGCCACCACTAAAAATTATCGTTTTCATACTTTTCTCCAAAGGTCTTTTACATATATATTCATATCCGTCTAAAAACTTTCTAAACACTTTTTTGAATTTGTTAAATTTTTTACTTTTAATTTTTGAAAATATCCAAAATGAGCGATAAAAAATACTATTTAGTATTGAAAAGCAGTTTGTTTTATAGTATTATATCTATTGTTATTTTGCGGAGGAAATATGAGCAAAGAAAAAAGATATATAATCGCACTTGACGAGGGTACTACTTCGGCAAGAACGCTTATTTACGACTGTCTAACGAACGGGATTGTAAGCGTAATAAACAAACCGTTTAAGCAGTATTATCCAAAGCCCGGTTGGGTAGAGCACGACCCCGATGAAATATGGGACGCTCAATTATCGTCTCTTACGGACGCTATTAAAGAAACGGGCATAGACCCGCAAGAAGTTTACGGCATAGGTATAACGAACCAAAGAGAAACCGTAATAGTGTGGGATAAGAAAACGGGAAAGCCTATTTATAACGCTATCGTTTGGCAGTGTAGACGTACTACCGAGGCTTGCGAAAAAATAAAAAGGAACGTGCAATTATCCGCTAAGATTAGAAGCAAAACGGGACTAGTAATCGACGCATATTTTTCGGCTACTAAGATTAAGTGGATACTAGACAACGTAGAAGGCGCTAGGCAAAAGGCTGAAAATGGCGAACTATGTTGCGGTACTATCGACACCTATCTTGCGTACAAACTTAGCGAGGGCAAGGCGTTCGTTACTGATTATTCTAATGCAGCAAGGACGCTACTATTTAACATCAGCACGTTAGAGTGGGATGACGATTTGCTAGAACTTTTCGGCGTGCCTAAGAGTATGCTACCGAAAATAGTATCGAACAGTGAAATAGTAGGTAACGCCACGGTATTAGGTTGCGATATACCTATTGCAGGGCTTGCAGGAGACCAACAATCCGCATTGTTCGGTCAGTGCTGTTTTGAAGAAGGTATGGCAAAAAGTACCTACGGCACGGGCGGTTTTATACTGATGAACACGGGCGATAAACCCGTATTATCGCCGTCAAAATTGCTTACGACTATTGCGTGGGGTGTAAACGGAGAAGTTACCTATGCAATCGAAGGTAGTATATTTAACGCCGGTAGCAGTATACAATGGCTAAGAGACGAACTGCATCTAATTGAATCTGCAAGTGAAACGAACGAAATAGCAAGTAGCGTGCCCGATACGGCTGGCGTATACGTAGTGCCTGCGTTTACGGGGCTTGGTGCGCCTTATTGGGATATGAACGCAAGAGGTGCAATAGTAGGTCTAACTAGAGGCGCAAATCGTAGCCACTTGGTTAGAGCGACTTTGGAATCTATGGCGTACGGTACTAAGGATATTTTGGAAAATATGAGAAGAGACAGCGCTATTACCTTAAAAGAGCTTAGGGTAGACGGTGGTGTTGCTAGAAACGACTTTTTAATGCAATTTCAAGCCGATATGCTAAATTGCAACATTATTCGTCCTACTAGTATAGAAACGACGGCGCTAGGAGTCGTGTACTTGGCAGGACTTGCTACCGGAGCATTCAAAGACCTGAAACATCTTGAAGAAACCATAGCGTTTGATAGAGTGTTTAAGCCTGATATGGCAGAAGAAGTAAGGAAAAAGAAATACGCCGGTTGGAAAAAAGCGGTAAAACGAGCGCTTGCTTGGGAAGATTGAGTCAAAGCATTGGAAGGAGGAAAATATGGAAACAAAAATTTTTACTAGTTACGACGGAAGAAAATTGAGTTGCTCGGTGTGGGACGAGGTGAGTAAGCCCATAGGAATCGTACAAATCGTGCACGGTATGGCAGAGCATAGCCGTAGGTACGACGATTTTGCAAACTACTTAAATAAAAACGGACTAATCGTGTTTGCCGACGACCATAGAGCGCACGGAAATACTATGGAAAAGCAAGGATACGACGATGGAGATATATTCAACGAAACTATCCGTGACGAAATAGAGATTACTAAATATTTGAAAAACACCTATCATTTACCCGTAATTATATTCGGGCATAGTTACGGATCGTTCTTGGTGCAAGGATATATTCAACGTAACGCACTAAATATTGCAGGCGCAGTGCTATGCGGTTCGGCAAATATGGATAACGCACTAACAAAATTCGGCGCAGTGATAGCAAATATGGCGTATTCGACCACTAAGGATAAATCGAAACCTGCAAAAAAACTTAATAAACTGACTTTTGGAAGTTATAATAAAAACTTCAAGGACGAAGGTTTGGAGTTTGCTTGGCTAACTAGGGATAAGTCGCAAGTACAAAAATATATTGACGACGAGCAATGCGGTTACGTTATGAGCGTTGCGTTTTTCAAATACTTTATTAACGGTTTGAAAAATTTGTACAAACCAGAAAATCTGGCAAAAATACCTAAGAGTTTACCGATTCGTCTTATGTCGGGAAAGAACGACCCGATTTCAGGCAAGGACAATAAGGAAGTAAACAAGTTGTACCAAACTTACGTTGGACTAGGTATAGAATATATCGACTTCAAGCTTTACGACAACGATAGGCACGAAATACTAAACGAGATGGATAACGACAAGGTGTACGAAGATACGCTAGCGTTTATCACCCACGTTTTGAAAGAAAAGACTGACCCGAAGGAGTTTAAGGCGCCACAAAACAAATCTAAAAAGAAAATAAAAAAACAAGAAAAGTTGCAAAGTAAAAAATAGATTAAAAAAGCCGAGATAATCGGCTTTTTTATTTTATAAAAATTAAAAAAATTGAAAATATTTTAGAAAAACTCTTTTGTTTTTTGAATATATATGATATAATTATATTAAATAATATTATTATATGCGAGGTTTTTTATGGCGACGAAAAAAACTAATAAAGAAAGCACGTATACAGCGGATAATATCGAAATACTTGACGGACTTGACGGCGTAAGAGTTCGCCCTGGTATGTATATCGGAGGAACGGGCAGTAGGGGGCTTCATCACATTTTGTGGGAAATAATCGACAATGCAATGGACGAGGCTTGCAACGGCTACGCTAACAAGGTAACCGTTATTTTGCATAAGGACGGCAGTGCAGAAGTTAGTGATAACGGCAGGGGTATACCCGTTGGCAAGGTTAAAAAGACTAACAAAAGCGCAGTTGAAGTAATTTTTACTACTTTGCACGCAGGCGGTAAATTTAATAATAGCAACTACCAATTTAGCGGTGGTTTGCACGGCGTTGGCGCTTCGGTAACTAATGCGTTATCTAGGTGGCTAACCGTGGAGTCTTACATAGACGGCAAGGCTTATAGAATGGAATTTCACTCGCCAGAGGTAAACGGCAAAGTTAAAAGCGGTATTCCAAAAGGCCCGCTAGAAGAGATAGGCAAAACCAAAAAGAAGGGTACTACCGTTACTTTTATGCCTGACGACAGAGTATTTCTAAAAGAAAAATTCAAGGCGTCGCTAATTATGTCGAGATTGCAAGAAACTGCCTTTTTGAATAAGAATATCGAGATGGAGTTTATCGACGAAAGGGGTGAAGAAGTTATCAGCCAAACCTATCACTCTAAGGGTGGCGTAGTGGACTTCGTTAAGTTTATCAACGAAGGCAAAACGGCGCTTTACGATAAGCCTATCTACATAGAAGGCGAAGATACTAATTTCAAACTTGAAATTGCTATTCAGCATATAAACGGGGACGACAGCGAAAACGTATATTCGTTTGTAAATAATATCCCTACAATCGAAGGCGGTACGCATATCACGGGTTTTAGAAGTGGACTTACGAAGGTGCTTAACGATTACGCTAGAAAAACTAAGGTGCTAAAAGACAAAGACCCGAATTTTGACGGCGAAGATTTTAGGCAGGGTATAAGTGCTATCGTATCGGTAAAATTGCAAGACGTTCAGTTTGAAGGTCAAACGAAAACTAAACTAGGAAATACTAACGTTAAGTCGATAGTGGAAAATATCGTAACTACCGAACTTGATAGGTATTTTCAAATGTCGCAATCTAAAAAAACTTTGGAGTTTATTCTAAAACAGGCTACCGTCGCAAAGTCTATTAGAATGAAAACCAAACTTATAAAGGACAAAGAACACGCATTAAACGATATATTAGGCTCGAACCTAGTGGGTAAGTTGAGTAGTTGCTCGGGTAGAAAAGCCGAAGATAACGAATTGTTTATAGTTGAGGGCGATTCGGCAGGCGGTAGCGCAAAAATGGGTAGGGATAGAAAGACCCAAGCGATACTACCACTAAGGGGTAAGCCGTTAAACGCCGAGAAAAAGAGAGTGGATCAAATATTGCAAAACGAAGAAATTCGCTCGATTATATCGGCAATAGGCGCTGGTATCGACCCGACTTTCGACCTATCTAAAATAAAATATCACAAGGTAATTATACTTGCCGACGCAGACCAAGACGGTGCGCACATTAGGGCAATACTTTTAACCTTCTTCTATCGTTATATGAAAGAACTAGTACTTAACGGCAACGTGTATATAGGTATGCCGCCGTTATATAAGATAGAAAGGAAAAATCAGGTACAATACGCCTACGACGACGAGGAGTTAAGGGAACTTACCGAAGGTAAACCGCCAGCAAGACTGCAAAGATACAAAGGTCTTGGCGAAATGAACCCTGAGCAACTGTGGGAAACTACTATGAACCCGAAAACTCGTAGCCTAATGAGAGTAACGGTAGAGGACGCCGTTGCTGCAAACGAAGAAATATCTATTCTTATGGGCGATAATATCGAACTAAGAAAACAATATATCAACAAACACGCAAACTTTAACAAGGTGGATACCTTTGAACTTATCGGGAGGAAGAAATAATGAGCGAATATAATTCTAACGAAGCGAAAATAATAGATACCCCTCTTGAAGTGGTGATGAAAGATTCTATGATGCCGTACTCGGAGCACGTTATTTTGGAAAGGGCGCTTCCTAGGGTGGAGGACGGATTAAAGCCCGTTCAACGTAGAATTTTGTTCGCTATGAACGAGATGGGAATTACCCCCGAAAAGCCGTACGTAAAATCGGCAAAAATAGTGGGCGACTGCCTAGGTAAATACCACCCACACGGCGATACTTCGGTTTACGACGCTATGGTAAGGCTAGCGCAAGATTTTTCTATGAGCGCTACGCTTGTGTCGGGTCACGGTAACTTTGGTTCGATGGACGGCGACTCTGCCGCTGCTATGAGGTATACCGAGGCAAGACTTGCGCCACTTGCTATGCAAATGCTAAAAGACATAGACAAGGACACTGTTGATTGGTCGCTAAACTATGACGATACGTTAAAAGAACCGAACACCTTGCCAAGTAGATTTCCAAACCTACTTGTAAACGGAGCAAACGGCATAGCTGTAGGACTTGCTACGAATATTCCTCCGCACAACATTAGCGAAGTAATTAACGGCGTTATGGCGTATATAGATAACCCTAATATCACTCTTGACGAGATGATGGAGTATATCAAAGCACCCGATTTTCCAACGGGCGCAGAGATTATCACGGGGGACGGCTTGCGTCAAGCATACGAGACGGGTAAAGGAAAAATTATACTACGTGCAAAAATGCACCTAGAAGAAGGGGAGTACGGCAAGACGAATATAGTTATTACCGAATTACCGTACCAAGTAAGCAAGGCAACTTTGCTGTCGAATATACTTAACTTGCGTAATACGAAAAAAGGTCCGCTAATGGCAATAAGCAATATCGTAGACGAGTCGGATAGGAACGGTATGAGAGCAATCATTACCGTAAGTAAAAACGGCGACGTAAACGAAATAATGAAGATGCTACTAAAATATACGCAACTTGAAAGTGCGTTTAATATAAATATGGTAGCGATTGCCGACGGCAAACCAAAGCAACTAGGCTTAATGGAAATAATCAAATATTACGTTGAGTACCAACGTGGTATTATTTTGCGTAGGTCGCAATTTGAATATAACCAAGCAAAAGAAAGGGCGCACATTTTACAAGGACTAGTAATTGCGCTACATAATATCGACGAAGTAATCGCTATTATCAAACGTTCTAGGACTACGCAAGACGCTAAAACCGAACTGAGAAATAGGTTTGAACTAAGCGACAAGCAAGCGCAAGCAATACTTGATATGAGACTTGCTAAACTTGCAAAATTAGAAGTGCAAAAAATAGAAGAAGAACTTGCTTCGCTTGAAAAACTAATGGCAAAACTTACCACTATTATCAAGAGTAAGGCAAAGCAAATGAAGGTTGTTCAAGAGGAAATTAACGAGATAGGCAAGGCGTTTAAGACGGAAAGGCGTAGCGAAATTAACGGAAAACCTACGGCGCTTACGCAGTTTAAGTTGGAGGTGGAAAAAGAGCCCGTCGTAGATATTAAGGGCGTATTTACCTTGGATAACTTAGGCAGAATCAAACTCGTTAGCCCTAGAAGTTACTCGGCAGGTAGCAAGGATAAATCGGGCGTAGAAAAAGAAGGTATGATTATAGAAGCCTTAACGCTAAGCCCGAAAGAAACCTACTACTGCTTTACTAATCTGGGCAATATGGCAAGGATAGAACTTGACAAAATGCCACTACTTCCGTACAAAGAAAAGGGTGTAGAATTACTTGCCGTTGAAGAGAACGCATCAAGGGACGAAAAGGTGGTAAAAGTACTTGCCGTAAAAGAAGAAGACCAAGAGAAAGAAGTATATATCTTTACGAAAAACGGATACGTTAAGAAGTCGAAGTTTAGCGAGCTTATGCTGAAAAAATCTTACGGCGACGTAATCACTCTAAAAGACGACGAAGTAATAGGCGCAGAGTTCGTAGAAGAAGAAAGCACTATATTCTTTGGAACGAAGGAAGGATTGTGTCTGAACGCCGAAACTACGGATATACCACTTCAAGGCAGAAAAGCGGGTGGTGTAAAAGGCATAAAGATTAACGACGGAGATAGCCTACTGTACGTAACGCAATTAGGCGACGGTGGAGAGGTAATCGTTATCACCGACAAGGGCTACGCTAAGCGTGTGTTTACATGGGAAATAGAGCCGTCTGCAAGGTATAGAAAAGGTGTAAAAATCGCAGATATAAAGAGTGGCGACGAAATTAAATTCTACGGCTACGTAACCTATCCGTACGATATTTTCTTGGAGTTAAAGAACGGTATAGAAAAATCCATTATCGTAAGAAGCGACAATATTATGATTTTGCCTAGAACGAACAAAGGAAAACTTGTGGTTTCTAAGGGGGTAGAAGTAGTATCGGCTGAAAAAATGGCAGAGCAAGAACAAAATGGCTAAAAGCACGTATTAAATTTTTTGCAAAAACAAGTGCCATTTTGGTAGATTATTATAATTATTATGCTATAATATAAAAGTTAAAAAAATTTACTAGGAGTTACTTATGAAAATCGGTTTTAATAGTGAACTGTATATGCAAAAGCAATCGGAGAAAATACTTGAAAGAATTGCAAAGTTCGACAATAAATTATATCTAGAATTCGGCGGAAAACTATTCGACGATTTTCATGCGGCAAGGGTGTTACCGGGTTTTGACCCTAACGCCAAGATTAAACTACTACAAAAATTAAAGGATAAGTGCGAAGTAATCTTCTGCATTAGCGCACAAGATATCGAGCGTAATAAAATGAGAGCAGACTTAGGTATTACTTACGGTGCGGAAGTTATTAGGCTTATGGGAATTATGCGTGGTCTTGGTATAAGTGTCAACAGCGTGGTTATAACTAAGTACGAGGACCAACCTATTGCTAATAGTTTTAAGCAAAAATTAGAGCAAAGGGGCGAGAAAGTATACTTGCATAGGTTTACAAAGGGATATCCTAACGACGTAGATACGATAGTTAGCGACGAAGGTTACGGACAAAACCCTTATATAGAAACCACGAAACCGCTAGTAGTAGTTACTGCGCCGGGTCCGTCAAGCGGAAAACTTGGCACTTGCCTTGGTCAACTTTATCACGAGTTCAAGCGTGGAATAAGGGCAGGCTACGCTAAGTTTGAAACGTTCCCCGTTTGGAACTTGCCGTTAAAACACCCCGTAAACATTGCCTACGAGGCTGCAACTGCCGATATCAAGGACGTAAATATGATAGACGGCTATCACCTTGAAGCATATAACGAAACTACCGTAAACTACAATAGAGATATCGAGTTGTTCCCTGTTATAAGGACTATTTTATCAAGGATTTCGCCCGACCTAAACTATAAATCGCCTACCGATATGGGCGTAAATATGGTTGGCTATTGCATTACGGACGACGATGCGGTAAGAGAGGCTGCAAAACAAGAGATAATTAGACGTTATTTTAATACGAAGTGCGCATACAAAAACGGTCAAATGGATTTGGGCGCTGTAAAAAGAGCAGAGTATTTATTAGGTGACCTTGAATTAAAACCGGAATATAGGCAAGTCGTAGAGCCTGCAAGGAAAAAGGCGGCTGATAGTATGACTATTGCCGTTGCTATGCAACTAAAAGACGGACATATTGAAACGGGCAAAAGGTCGGAGTTACTTTCTGCGTCGGCAGCGGTAGTTCTAAACGCATTGAAGTACCTTGCGAAATTAGAGGACGACGTTCAACTTATCGATCCTACGGTGATAGAGCCTATAATGGACGTAAAGAAAAATATATTGAAAGATAAGCATACAAGACTAGATTTGCAAGAGGTAATAATTGCCTTGACGGTTTGCGCAACTTTTCATAAAAACGCAAAACTTGCGCTTGACCAACTTAGCAATTTGAATTGTACCGAACTACATTCAACGGTTATGTTACATTCAAACGATATAAGTATGCTACGCAAACTAGGGGTAAACACTACGCAAGACGACGTATTTGACGACAAAATTTAGGAGGCAGTATGATTACTTTACCACAAAGAAGCGAAGTAGAAAAAAAATATCAGTGGAACTTAGCGGATATATTCGAAACCACCGAAAAGTTTAACGACGAATTCGAATATTTACAAAAAAATATAAATACACTTGAAAAATACAAGGGAAAGTTAGGGGATAGCAAGGTTTTGCTAGAAGCGTTTAACTTAGAGAGTGAACTATCCGAAAGGTTGGAAAGGGTGTACGTGTACGCTTATTTAATGAGAGACCAAGACACGACGGACAGCGTAAATAACGCAAGAGCAACCAAAACCGATATTCTTTTAACTAAATTTTCTACGATAACCTCGTATATATTGCCCGAATTAACTAGCGAGAGCGACGAGTATTTAGAAGGCTTAACTAGTGATGAAAATTTTGCAAAATATAAGGTAACGTTAAAGGAAATATTAAGGACGAAAAAACATATCCTTAGCGAAAAAGAAGAGAGAATTTTGTCTAAGGCAGGGGCTTTTACCGGCGATTTTGAAGAAACTTTTATAATGTTCGACAATGCCGATATTAAATTTAAGTCATACTTAGACCAAGATAAGAATAGAGTTAAATTGTCGCACGGTTTGTATAGCCTTGCTTTACAGTCGAGTAGTCAAAACGACCGTAAGAAAGCGTTTAATTCTATGTTTAACGCTTATAAGGATATGATAAATACCATTGCCACAAACTACGCCGGCAACGTAAAAAAAGATTGGTTCTACGCCGACGTAAGAGGCTTTAAGTCTAGTATGGAAAAGGCAACTTTTTACGAAAACGTTTCGCCAAAGGTGTACAAAGCGCTAGTAAAAAACGTTAGCGACAATTTCGACGTTATGCACGACTACGTTGCGTACAGAAAAAAGGCGCTTGGTCTTGACGTACTAAATATGTACGATATGTACGTACCTATCGTAGAAGGGGCTGATATTAAGCTAACGTACGAGGAAAGCGTAAGCCTAGTCAAAGAGGCGTTAAAGCCACTTGGCAAGGAGTATGCCGATATCTTAAATACTGCTTTTTCTAGTGGTTGGATAGATGTCGTAGAAAATAAGGGTAAAAAGAGTGGGGCGTATTCGTGGGGTGCATACGGCGTTCATCCGTACGTGCTACTTAACTACCAACAAACTACTCACGACGTATTTACCATAGCACACGAATTAGGGCATGCGATACATTCGTATTATTCTAGTTCAAATCAACCGTACGAGGACGCAGGCTACGTTATTTTCGTTGCCGAAATAGCAAGCACGGTAAACGAAGTTTTGCTAATAAAACATCTATTAAATACCACTACGGACAAAAAAATTAGAAAATATCTGCTTAGTTACTATATGGATATGTTTAGGACTACAGTATTTAGGCAGACTATGTTTGCCGAGTTTGAACTAAAAGCGCACGAAATGGTGGAAAAGGATATTCCGCTTAACGCTGAAAACTTGTCGAAGGAATACTATAAACTAAACAAACGCTATTATGGTAAAGCAGTAAAACACAATTCGCTAATTAAGTACGAATGGGCAAGGATACCACATTTTTACACGGCGTTCTACGTGTATAAGTACGCAACGGGACTGATTAGCGCAGTGAATATTGATAGCCGTATATTAGAGGACGAAAAGAACGTGGAAGGCTACAAAAACTTCCTAAAAGCAGGGTGTAGTATGCCACCACTTGATATATTAAAATTAGCAGGCGTGGACCTTGAAACTAGCGAGCCTTACGAAGTGGCGTTTAAGGAGTTTAGGGATACGCTAAAAGAATTAAAAGAGATTGATTGATGGTAAAAATTGCTAAAAAAATAACGCCGATACTTCTAACGTTAATTGCTTTACTTAGTGTGCTTTTTTGTAAACCCGAAACGAAAGCGTTTGCTTCAAGCCAAAAGTTTATGGAGTACACTAGGGCTATGGTTTACCACGCAAACGGTGGTATTTACCTAGCAAGCCAGTACAAGTTCAGTAACGAAAAGAAAACGTTTGAAACGGAAAACGGACAGATAACCGTAGGCTATCAGGAAATTATTCCTAAGATGATTGCCTTAGCAAATAGCGCTAATATCGCCTTCGTGTACGACGAGAGCACGCCAAACGTAGTTATCATTATCGAGAAGTATTATCCTAGCCGTACCGAGATGAATCACGACCTCGGCATAACGGGTGACGAAATAGAAGAGCCTATGCCTAAGGAAGAAGGATTTTGGTTTACGACTTATCTAACTGATTCTACGTCGTATTTAGCAAACGGCGGAAAGGATACGTTAAAAAGTAATTGGTCCATTTACGCAAAGTTAATGTTTGGTATTGATAGTTTAACGTTTGACGACGTAGGTTTTAACTACGTGTACGGAACGGAGTACGAAAATATAAAGACCAACGGCAAAGTGTACTACGACCAATTAAACGGTATGTACTACCATAGTTTTTACGATATAGATGAAAATACTGTAATAAGTATGCGTCAAACCGTGCCAAACACGAAAAATTGGTATAGCGTGCTTATCGGTGCATCGGTGGGTGTACTTGGCATAGGGCTAATAGTAGCAATAATAGTAAAGAAGAAGAGCGGAGGTACTAATGGAGAAAATCGAGAAGAAACAAAGAGTAATGCCGTATAACGTGGAGGCAGAAAGGTCGGTACTTGGCGCAATGCTAATCGACCAACAAGTAGCGTCCGACGCAAGCGGAAAACTTCAAACCGAGGATTTTTATTTGCAAGCGCACCAAAATATTTTTGATGCGATTCTTTCGTTATGTGCCGAAAATAAGCCCGTTGACGCTATATCCTGCGAGGATATGCTTGCGCAAAGCAACAAACTAGAAAGCAGTGGTGGGCTTGAATATATTTTGGATTTATCCAACTACGTTCCTGCTTCTGCAAGTTATACGTATTACTTGGATATTCTTAAAAGGACTTCACTTTCTAGGTCTATAATTAGGCGTGCAAGCGAAATAGTGGACAAGGCGTACAACGAGCCTGACAGCCAAGAAGTGCTTGCTTTTGCCGAAAAACAAATTTTCGATATTTCAAAAGAGCGTGATAATTCTACGCTGGAACATATTAAAAAGTCTGCCGATATAGTTATAAACAACATTAACGAAGCGTGCCGTGGCGAGTACAAGGGTGGTTCTATGACGGGATTTAGCCACTTTGACAACCTAACTAGTGGATTAAAGCCGGGCGAACTTATTTTGCTTGCTGCAAGACCAGCCGTTGGTAAAACTGCTTTTGCGCTAAATATAGCCACCAATATGGGACTTAACGGTGGCAACGTAGCGATATTCTCGCTAGAAATGCCAGACCATCAACTAACGTCTAGAATTTTGTCCGCCGTAAGTAAAACTAATATTCGTGACGGACTAAAAAACGGATTTAGCATAAACGCAACGGGCAAACTAATGGCAGGCTATAACGAACTAATTAAGTCCAAAATATTTATCGACGATTCGTCGGTAACTAAGCCTATGGATATACGTAGCAAATGTATGCGCCTTATTCGTGAGCACGGCAAATTGTCGCTTATCGTGGTGGACTACTTGCAACTAATGACTAGTGATAGAAAGGTGGAAAGCAGGCAAAACGAAGTGGCTGAACTAAGTAGAAGTATGAAAATTATCGCAAAGGAACTAGATACGCCTATCTTGTTATTGTCGCAATTATCACGTGCTATCGAAAACCGTACGGGGCATAAACCGATGCTATCCGACCTACGTGAATCGGGCGCAATCGAGCAGGACGCCGATATAGTAATGTTTTTGGACAAGCCGTATTTGTACGACAAAACGCAACCTAAGGATTTGGTTATTCTAACCGTGGCAAAACACCGTAACGGCGAACTTGCCGACCTTGAATTAAGGTGGACGGGCGAAATTATGAAGTTTGACGCCGTGATACCTGAAAAACCCGTTAGAGAGGAGATAGAACCGCCTACGACAAAGTCTACCGAAGATATGATAGAGGTAGAGGGCGAATCGCCGTTTACAGACGATGTGCCGTTCGACGTAGAGGACGAAGGTGTAACGGTTAGTGAAACGTTCGAAAGTGCTAGTGAAACGCCGTATAGTGAAACGGACGAGGTTATACTTGACGACGTATTTTTTGGTAGTGAAGCGGACGACGACGGTGAGTTGGGATTTTAATAGATTAGTATAATTACTTGCGTTGTTATTTAATCTTGATTATGCGTATAAAAAATTTGTACTAAAAAAATAACGATTGTAGTAAAATCATTTAATTTTGATTATTTAGCGAGGATAGGGTAGAAACCTTATCCTCGTATTCTATAAAGGACGTTAATAGGAAATTTTCGCCGTCAAACGTTAGGTCAAACCAACTGCGACTTACTTTTGCTTTTAACGGAATAGCGTTTATTAGTTTTTCTTTTTCCTTTATATATATATTGTTTACTACCTTGTTTTCGTCGTAAGTTACCGTTGCGTACTTAAATTCTTTGTAGGTAATCGTTCGTTTGTATAACGGCAGGATAGTAGATACTAGCCACACTTCTTCACTGCTTTCGCATAAAGCAAACGGACTTTTTACCTTCTTAAATTTTTTATTTAGTCCAAGAGTGGTTATCTTTTTTATTTTTCCCGTAAATACTTTTTCCCGCCTTGTTTTAGGTATGGTTACGACAGATTTTTTTTGTATTAGTCCGTATACGTCGCCAGAGGCAAGAACGGGCAAAGACAGGTTGTCGTCTACGAAAATTTTATTCAGCACCAAAACGTCGCCTTTTTTAATTACGTCGCCAAATTTTTTTACGGCTGTGCCTGAGTATATTAGTTGTCTAGACAGTATGCAGTCGGTAGTTGCAACTACTACGGCATCGGGGCTAGGGACAGTCGGCTTATCTATTTCGGGCGATTTCGTCACCTTTATATGCAAGGTGTTACCCGTAAGCCTAACGTCGCAAAAACCTATATCCATATTTTTTAGTAGTAAACTTTCTAGTTTTTTTTCGTCGATATTATTTAGGCTAACGCCTATCTTTATTCCGTTTGCTTCAAGTAGTTTAGTTACGTTTTCTACTTCTGCGTTTATTGATATTTTTAGTAGTAAACAACTAGATACTAGGTAAAATATACCAAGGCAAACCAAGGTGATAGCGAAGGCTTTTTTAGCGTTTACTAGCCTTAAAAAATTATAAGTTTTAGATAGTACTTCAGTGTCGTATTCGTATCCCGTTTCGTCTAGTATTTGTTTAGTTTTGGCGTAGTATTTTCCCTGTATCGTAACTATTATTCCGTTATCGATTACGGATACTTCGCAAAGTGGAATTTTACGGTTTTTTAGTACGTTTAGCAATTTAGTTACGTTCAGCCCGAAAATTACAAGTTTTATTCTTGAAAAACGCCTTTTTATAAAACTTTGTGTTTTAGAAATAAATTGCTTTGTATTCTTAAAAAGTATAGAATTTAGAATAATATTGTCAATTTTACTAGCATATCCAAGCAGTTTTGTGTTGCGTTCATCTTTTTTAGATAGTTTATTTTCTTTTTTATTTTTTCTTGCAATACTATCTTTTTTATTCAAAAAACGCCCGAATTTTTCTTGCTTATTCGGGGTTTGGTTCGCAGTGTTTTTTTCGATATTATTTCGCTTTGATTTAGGCGTTTTTGCCTTTTTTAGTTTAGTTTTGTTTTTCATTTAATTTTACGTTTTTTACCTTTCCCGTAACTAGTAATTCAACTGGGTTTATTCTCTTTAATTTCAGGTTTTCGCCCTCGATAATAAATACACCTTCTAGCGTTTGATAACTAACGGAAGTGGTGGAGTAGTTTACTAATTTTTTGTATCCTTCTACAAGTACGGCGTCCTTTCCAAATACGGTTAGTTTGGTTGTAAAAATTAGGTCGCTACTTAAATTTAATTCCTTTTTCAGTTCTTCTAAAAACATAATTACCTCTGTAAACTTTATGCAGAAAATACAAATATTATGAAAGTAGGTAGTAGGTTATTTATAAAAGACAAAAAGCAAATCATAATTCATATATTGACTAATTTATTAAAAGATAGTAAAATATACAAAGTGCAAAATGCACTATTAGGAGTGATATGAGAAAAAATAATAGTAAGAATCGAAGCGAAAAGGACGAAAAAACCAAAGCGCAACAAATATTTAACCAACTTGCATCTAGCAAAGCGGTTATAACTACTTGCGCCGTTGCGTTTACGTTTTTGTCCGCATTGTATATAACTTTATTTGCATTAGGCTGGTATGCAGGCGGTTTGGATAAAATGTTTGCAGTTACGAACGGGGTAGCAAGGTTCTTTTGCTATTTGCTACTAATTAGCATACTTTTGTTTACCACCATAGGCTTTATGTACTTCTTTAATAGAGATATGATAGGCACGGCAAAAAACGTGGTACTTATTATGCTAGTTATAGCAATCGTATTTACCCTTTGCATTATTTTGTCCGATTATATTAGTATCTACGTTATGCCTTTTGCGCTTGCCGCCATGATAATAGGCGTAATTATCAGCGTTAGGGTGGCGATAATAGTAAATATTTTGCTTAGCCAAATGTTATTTTTAACGGTGGCATTGTTCTCGCCAATGGCGGAATTTTCTATGGCAAGTTTATCGGCGTCCATATTTGCAAACCTTGCGCTAGGCTTTATTATGATTTCTTTAATAGGTAGGAATTTTTCAAGGCTTAAATTCGACTTGTACGGGCTTGCAGGTGGCGTAATCGTTATGCCGTTCGTCGTACTTACCACCTTTATAACCAACGGCACGGAGTACGAAATGTTAATGAATATGCTATGGATATTCGTATCGAATTTGATAGCTACCGTGATATTTATGCCGATACTACCTATATTTGAAAGTTTGTTCAACGTGGTTACAAGTTACAAACTAGACGAACTATGTTCTACCGACCAAAAACTACTTAAAAAACTGAAAGAAGAAGCGCCTGGAACGTATAACCACAGCGTAATAGTAAGCAATATTGCCGAAAGTTGTGCGTATGCAATAGGCGAAAATACGAAACTAACTAGGTGCGCTGCGTTGTACCACGACGTAGGTAAATTAGTTAGTCCAGAGTACTTTGTAGAAAACCAAGAAAACGGCTACAATCCACACGACGACCTTATACCAGAAGTAAGCGTAAAAATGATAACGCAACATACTAAAAACGGCTACGATATCATCAAAAAGTATCGCCTTCCAGAAGAGATTGCAAAGGTTGCAGTAGAGCATCACGGAACAGTTCCCGTTAAGTATTTTTACGTGAAGGCTCAAAACATTGCCGACGAAAAGTTGGATATAAAAATGTTTGCGTACGAAGGACCTAAGCCTACTACGAAAATATCTGCAATTATTATGATTGCCGATACGATAGAAGCGGCAACGAGAGCAGGTATGCCGGATACCATTGAAGAGTACAGCAAATTCGTTGAAAGGCTAATAAACGAAAAGAGAGATTTAGGACAGTTTGACGATTGCCCGATAACTATGAAGGAATTGACCACTATAAAGGATACGATAATAAAAGACGTACCGAGTATGTATCACAACAGGATTAAATATCCGGAGGTAAGAAAGAGAAAATGATAAATTTTTACGGCTTAGAAAAAAAGTACGAAGAACTTATAAATAAAGTTTACCTTGAAACGCTTAGGTATTTTGGGCAGGAAAACGACGTCTTTGAAATAGACTTAGAGGGCGTATCAAAGGACGAGATTAAGGAAATAAACCTTAGCGAAAGGGGGGTAGACAGGGCAACCGACGTACTTAGTTTTCAAAATATAGTGGGACTAAGTTTACCTTGCAACGTAGAAGATTATCCTATGGACGTAGACTACGAAAGTGGGAAAATTATGCTTGGCGATATATTAGTATGTATCGACGTAATGAAGGAGCAAGCGATAGAGTACGGCCACAGCGAAGAAAGAGAAGTGGCTTATCTTGCTTTGCACGGAATATTGCATTTGCTTGGATACGACCACGAAAACGAAGCGGACAAGCAAGTTATGAGAAAACACGAGGAAGCAATTTTGGGTTGCTTGGATATTGTAAGATGATAAACGTAAACGAACTGATTGAAAGTGCAAAAAACGCATCGGCAAATTCATATTCGCCTTATTCTAACTACAAGGTTGGTGCAGCGCTACTTACTAGCGACGGCGAAATTTTTACAGGTACTAACGTGGAAAATATATCCTATTCTGCAACCACTTGCGCAGAGCGTATCGCCGTTTTTTCGGCAGTTAGTCAAGGCTATACCGAGTTTGACGCAATAGCCGTGTACCACGATGGAGATGATTTGCCGTACCCTTGCGGAGTGTGTTTGCAAGTACTAAGCGAGTTTGTACTTAGCGACGAATTCAAAATTTTCGTGGCTAGCGATAGCGCCGTAGAAGAGTATTGTCTTAGCGACCTATTGCCAATAAAATTCAAAGGAGATTTTAATGTATAGAGTTGGTTATATATCCATTTCAGGTAAGGCAAACGTTGGTAAGTCCACCCTTATTAACCAAATAGTAGGGGAGAAGGTATCCATAGTTTCGTGGAAGGCTCAAACCACTAGGGACAATATTTTGGGCATATTAAACGGAGAGGATTATCAAGCCATTTTTATAGATACCCCGGGGTTACATACTGCAAAGAACAAACTAGGCAACTATATGATGAAAAACGCTCGTCAGTCCATAAAAAACGTGGACGTACTTGCCTACGTAATAGACGGCGAAGCAAAACTTGACCCGTACGACAGAGAGTTTATAGAAATGCACCAAGATAAAGAATATCCGCTTATCGTGGTTATCAATAAAGAGGACGTAGCAGGCAAGGAAAAAGTGCTAAAAATTATCGACCAGCTAAAAGACCTTAAAGGCGTGAAAGCAATAATACCGTTAAGTGCTCTTAAAGGCGACGGCGTAAAAGAATTTATTAGCGAAGTGGTTAAATACTTGCCAGAGGGAGAGCCTATTTACGATAAAGACGAAGTATCCGACAAGGACCTTGCTTTTATGATGAGAGAGATAGTAAGGGAAAAGGCGTTAAGGCTACTTGATAAAGAAGTACCTTACGGAATAGGGGTTACATTGTCCAAGTTTAGAAAAAGAGAAGATAAGGATATATACGACGTAGAAGGTATTATCTACTGCGAAAAGGAAGGACACAAGCCTATTATCATTGGCAAAAACGGGGCAATGTTGAAAAAAATATCCACTTACGCAAGGCAGGATTTAGAGAATATTATGGGCAGTAAAGTTTGCCTTAAACTGTGGGTTAAAGTAAAAGAGGATTGGCGAGAGGATAACTCAACGCTAGAAAAGTTGGGTTACAGCCAAAAAAATAACGGATAGGAACTGTATATTTTTAGATTTTTGGGCATAATAATACCGAGGTGTGATTATGCTGGAAGACGATTTATTCAAACTGTTTGAAAAAACGGGTGAAGTAGGAATCTATTTGTTGTACAGTGCTTTGAAAAAGAAGTAGATGGAACAAATAAAATTAAGGGCTTTGTGTGTTCGCAGTATCGACTACAAAGATAACGACAGTTTAATTACTCTTGCAAGTTTAGAGAAGGGGAAAATTGTAGCTTCCGTAAGGGGAAGCAAAAAACAGCGTTCAAAGCTAAGGTTTTCTGCTTCTCTATTTTGCTTTGGCGAGTATATATTAAACGTATCGCAAAATGGCAAATACACCGTTGTAGGTTGCGATTTAATAGACGGATTTTATCCTCTTAGAGAGGACGTTGAAAGATTTTACGAGGCAAGCATTATTGCCGAGATTTTAGAAAAAAATTTGCTAGTTTTACCAAACGACAAACTGATATATACGGCGATAAAGGGTCTTAAAGAGATTGCCTACGAAGAAAAGGACGACCTAACTTCGCTTATTGAATTTTGCTATAACGCACTAATAATTAGCGGATATACGTTGCCAAGCGTGGAGTGCAAAACTTGTAGATGTTTGGAAAATTTGTATTTCGATACGGTTAGTTATGATTTCGTATGCAAACTACACAAGTCTAATAAAGGTATATTAGTTGGCAGTAAAGAAGTGGAGGGGCTAAGGCTCGTGGCAAATTACGAGTACGAGAAACTTTCCTGCTTTCCAAAAAACGTAAAATTAAATATTTTGTACCTTATCGTTACCTATTTTGAACTTATCGGCGAGCATAAATACAAAACTTTGTCCGCTTATTTTGATATTTTGAAGAAAATAGATTGACATTTAGTCATAAAAACAAAAAATTTGGCAAGTAAGGGTTAAAATGGTTGTAATTTAATTCTTTTTATATTATTATATATTTGTAATGCGTTATCGCATTTAATATTGTAAGTAATTTATTTCCAATTAGGAGGATTGAATTTTATGAAAAAATATGTTTATCTGTTCAGCGAAGCAGACGGCTCTAACAAAGCGTTGTTTGGCGGTAAAGGTGCTAACCTTGCTGAGATGACGAAACTTGGAATGCCTGTTCCACAAGGTTTCACTATCACTACCGAGGCTTGTACTAAGTACTACAACGACGGTGAAGTTTTGGCTGACGAAGTTGTTGAGCAAATTTTCGACGCTTTGGCAAAAGTAGAAAAATTGCAAGGCAAGAAATTTGGCGATTTGGACAACCCATATCTAGTTTCAGTTCGTTCTGGCGCTAGAGCATCTATGCCAGGTATGATGGACACCATACTTAACTTAGGTCTTAACGACGTATCAGTTCAAGGTTTAGCAAAACTTACCGGTGACGACCGTTTTGCATACGATTGCTACAGAAGATTTATCCAAATGTATTCTGACGTAGTTATCGGCGTTGGCAAACAAGCATTTGAAAGAATGATAGGTGAGCTTAAAGATTCTAAGGGTTACAAATCAGACGTTGAAATGACCGCTAGCGATTTACAAGACCTTATCAATAAATTCAAAGCATACTTCAAGGCTGACCAAGGTTACGACTTCCCTCAAGACCCTAAAGAGCAACTTATCGGTGCAGTTAAAGCCGTATTCCGTTCTTGGGACAACCCACGTGCTATCGTTTACAGAAGAATGAACGATATTCCTGGCGATTGGGGTACTGCAGTTAACGTACAATCAATGGTATTTGGTAACATGGGCGAAACTTCTGGTACGGGTGTTGCATTTACTAGAAACCCATCTACCGGTGAAAAGAAACTATTTGGTGAGTACCTAATGAACGCTCAAGGTGAGGACGTTGTTGCAGGTGTTAGAACTCCTAGCCCTATCGACGACCTTGCTAAACAAAACCCAGAGGCTTACGCTCAATTCGTAAAAATTGCCGAGACTTTGGAAAAACACAATAAAGATATGCAAGATATGGAATTTACTATCGAAAGAGGTAAATTATTCATGCTACAAACCAGAAATGGTAAGAGAACTGCTACCGCTGCATTACAAATCGCAGTTGACCTAGTTAAAGAGGGTATGATTAGCGAGGAAGAGGCTTGTCTAAGAGTAGAGCCAAAACAACTTGACACCTTGCTTCACCCACAATTCGACCCAGCTGCATTAAAGAAAGCCGTTCCGGTTGCAAAAGCACTTCCAGCTTCTCCAGGTGCTGCTTGTGGTAAGATTTGCTTCACCGCAGAAGAAGCAGTTGAAAGAAATAAGGCTGGCGAGAAAGTTGTTCTTGTAAGACTTGAAACTTCTCCAGAAGATATCGAAGGAATGGTTGCTGCTGAGGGTATCCTTACCGCTCGTGGTGGTATGACCTCTCACGCTGCAGTAGTTGCTCGTGGTATGGGCGAGTGCTGTGTTGCTGGTTGTGGCGCACTTCTTATCGACGAAGAAAAGAGAACCGTTACTATCGACGGCAAAGTATACACCGCTGATGATTATTTGTCACTAGACGGATCTACCGGTAACGTTTATGCTGGTCAAATGGCTACTATGCCTGCTGCAGTAACCGGTAACTTCGCTACTTTGATGGGATGGGCTGATAAATTCAGAGCATTAAAAGTAAGAACCAACGCTGATACTCCAAAAGATGCTAAACAAGCATACGACTTTGGTGCAGAAGGTATTGGTCTATGCAGAACCGAGCACATGTTCTTCAAAGAAGACAGAATTATGTCTGTTAGAAAGATGATTGTTGCTAAAACCGTTGAGGCTAGAAAAGCAGCACTTAACGAACTTCTTCCAATGCAAAGAGAGGACTTCGTTGGTATCTACGAGGCAATGAAAGGCTACGGCGTTACCATTCGTTTCTTAGACCCACCTCTACACGAATTCGTACCTCACAAGGACAGCGAAATCCAAGAACTTGCAGACGAATTAAAGATGCCGTTTGCTGACTTAAAGAAAATCGTTGACGATTTGCACGAGTTCAACCCAATGCTTGGTCACAGAGGTTGCCGTTTGTCTGTTACTTATCCTGAAATTGCTGAAATGCAAGCAAGAGCAGTTATGGAAGCAGCAATTATCGTAAGCAAGAGAAACGACTTCAAGGTTACTCCTGAAATCATGATTCCGCTTGTTGGCGAAGTAAAAGAGTTGAAATACGTAAAAGAGCACGTAGTTGCTACCTTAGAAGCAGTTATGAAGGAGCAAAACTACAAACTTGATTACAAGATCGGTACTATGATCGAGATTCCTAGGGCAGCACTTACCGCTGACGAAATTGCTAAGGAAGCTGACTTCTTCTCATTCGGTACTAACGACCTAACCCAAATGACCTTTGGTTTCTCTCGTGACGATGCTGGTAAGTTCTTAGACGACTACTATGCTAAGAAGATTTTCGAAAGCGACCCGTTTGCTAAGGTTGACCAAATCGGCGTAGGCAGACTAATGAAGATTGCTGCAACCGAAGGTAGAGCAGTTAACCCAGACCTACACTTAGGTATCTGCGGTGAGCACGGTGGAGACCCATCAACCGTAGAATTCTGCCACAATATCGGTTTGGATTACGTATCTTGTTCTCCATTCAGAGTACCTCTAGCAAGACTAGCAGCTGCTCAAGCGAATATCCGTAATCCGAGGGCGACCAAATAAGGTCAAAAACGGCTTAAAAACTCATATTTTATACTAAAACAAGCAAAAAGCAGTCATTCTTGAGAAAGAGCGACTGCTTTTTTTCTTCTCCAAGTTTCGCAAAAACCGAAAAATAGGCCTCAAAATCGGGGGTGGCCAATAAAAATGAACACTTTCCCGTATCTACGGATATGGGTAAAAGAGGGCGATAAAATGGAGTGTTTTTATGGTAAAATATAAGTTAATTATCGAATACTATCAAAAAGGTAACAACAATAGTCAAATTGCAACGCTTTGCGGTTGCTCACGAACTGTTGTGTGGGAAGTCTTAAATAGGTTTAATAAAATCGAAACTATATTTGCTGATATTCAAAGAATGAGCGAGGAAGAGCTTCGAATTTTACTATTTCCCGAACGTGTAAAAAAAGATAAAGGTTATCTAATCCCTGACTTTAAATGGGAAGAGTTTCAGATGCGTAAGCATCAGTCGTCTTTACGGCTTTGCTGGCGTAGATATTGCAAACGAGCGGCAAAGCAAAACTTGAAAGCATACAGCTGGGCGAGTTTTGGGCTTTTCTATATTCAATACCGCAAACCTTGTTCGGACGAGGATGATCCGAATGATAAAGTAAGGAACAAACTGAAACATTATAACCTATTGATGTCTTTCTGCGATCCCGGTAGTGAAAGCTACCGTAAACTACAAAAGGAAAAGGATGAGTGGTTAAAATCCTTACATCTTGATGAAAATAAAATTCTGGATATTGGTAGTGATTATCTATAAAGTGCCGGGAAATGTAAGTTGTAAGTTTAAATCTTACAGGGGGGAGCATCTTTGTTGTACGAAAAAGCTACAAAACAAAAAAAGCACAAGATTTAGTAGGTCTTGTGCTTTTTTTGCTGCTATATTTAGTGTTTTGCGCCCCTCGCGGAATATTTGAATTCAGGAGTTGCATTTTGCCCTGTTTTTCAAAAAACAGGACTTGAACTGACGACTTCGTTTTAATCCCCGGTGTGGTCCGGAGAAAAGCGTTGCATACAGATTTCCGGGAGTCTCGGGTCCGCGGCATCTTGTATCCGGCTGTATCGTTCATCTTCCCGTAAATGCGGGAGAGGCGTCTCACCTTGTCTGCCGTTTACAAAACTGTCAATCGAATTGACAACTTTCCTTTTTGCAGGCGTTGACAAACATGTAAACTTGTGCTAAAATACAGGTATGCTAAAAAGGAGCATAAAGAAATGATTACGGAATTCGGAAAACTATTGCGTATTATCCGCATCAACACGGGGGACAGTGCCCGCACGATGGCAGAAAAATTCGGCATGTCGCCGTCTTATCTTTCCACGATTGAAAACGGAAAGCGGAATATCCCGCCGGAAATGGAGGAGCTTGTCATCCGGGCGTACGATCTTTCGGAGCACGACAAGGAAAAACTGCGGAAAACCATCATCGATACCACGGCACAGTTGAAGGTGGATCTTACCGAGATGGAAGAAAAGAAGAAAAAAGTTATATTCTCACTCACCAAAGGCAATATCGACGAGGAAACCTTGAATCAGTTATGCGAAATTATTGACAAAAGCCGTTTTCGGTGATATAATAGATATGTACAAACAGCAGGAGGTTTTTGAAATGGCACTTCCCATCAATATGGATGACCTGATCAATCAGCGGGTCGTTGAATCAGCCAGAATCGAGTTCAAGGGGGACTGGAACCCCAATCCCATTATCCATAGTATCTGCGCTTTTGCAAATGACATTGATAATGTGGGCGGCGGCTATCTGGTTATCGGAATTGAAGAAGAAAACGGCAGCCCTGTTTTACCTCCCAAAGGAATGCTCATGTACGGTAAGGAAGCAAGCAACCGAAAACAAGA
>UMIP01067109.1_pt1 | contig 116092 bp, 106 predicted proteins | sample 1965751 | NCBI WGS metagenome assembly UMIP01 (sample SAMEA4836117, study PRJEB28245) | human gut metagenome | biome: gut microbiome; material: fecal sample | place: Denmark | collected 2008
GTGTAGTTTTTTAGCAAGAAAAAACATATTAAGTGGTATAAAATTTTGAGAAATGTACCTATGTCGTATTGTTCCTACCACGAACGAGTGAAAATTCTAAATAAAGAAATTATAGAATAGAAAAATTACTTATGCACGGATTTATTCCGTGCTTTTTTATTGGTTGACTACAAATAGGCGAACGCACATTAGACCGAAGGTCGCACGACTATGATATAGTTAATAAGCAGAATGAAAAAGAAAATTGATATGAAAATTTGATAGAAATATTTATGTCGTTTTGTTCCCACCTAAGACAAAATAAGCGATACAGAAAGGTCCGTGCTTTTTTATTTGCAATTTGTAGGTAAGGGATAGTATTTGGCTAGAATAATATTTTATGTAAAAATATAAAATTGATACTATTTAATTGTAAAAGTAAAGTTGACTAATTTTTCGAAAACGAGTAAAATTACATTGATTTTTTGAGATAATCTAATAAAAATAGACTATTTACGGGGAGAAAAGAAGCATTTTGCAACTTTACCTGAAAATAGTTTGCAGAGAGGACAATATGTACACGTTGCTAATTGCAATCATATATTTAGCGTTTATTAGTTTGGGGCTTCCAGATTCTTTGCTGGGGGCAGGCTGGCCTGATATGTACGCAGGGTTTAACGTACCCGTTTCGTATATGGGCATAATATCTATGATTATCTCGGGCGGAACGATAGTTTCTAGCCTGATGTCCGATATGCTAACAAGAAGGTTCGGCGTAAAGTTGGTTACGATATTTAGTGTGTTTCTAACTGCTGGCGCAATGATAGGTTTTTCCTTTTCTACGGCGTTTTGGATGCTGATTTTATTTGCTATTCCGTACGGACTAGGGGCAGGGGCAATAGATGCTGCACTTAACAACTACGTAGCCGTGCATTATAAATCCAAACATATGAGTTGGCTACATTGTTTTTGGGGCGTAGGGGCAATTATTAGCCCGTTCGTGATGAGTTACGCACTTAGTACGTCAACTTGGAACGATGGATACAGAATAGTAGGCTACGTGCAGATTGCAATAGGTGTGGTGCTACTACTAACGTTGCCACTGTGGAAGGCAAACGAGGATAGAGTTACCGAAAAACAAGCAAAAGTGGGCATTATTAAGGCGCTAAGAATAAAAGGCGTGCCGTTTTTACTAATAGGCTTTTTTGCCTATTGTGCATTAGAGGCAACCACGATGTATTGGGCTAGCATCTACTTTGTTGAGGTAAAAGGGCTACCAACCGAACAAGCGGCGCAGTTTGCCTCGCTGTTTTATATAGGCATTACGGCGGGTAGGTTTTTAAGTGGATTTATCGCCGAAAAGATGGGCGACAGAAAAATGATACTGCTTGGTACTAGTATACTGATAATAGGTATTATATTGCTGTTTATTCCTGTTGATAACGCAATGCTTGCTCCGTCTGCATTTGTAACAATAGGTTTTGGTTGTGCGCCTATCTATCCGTGCATTATCCACTCCACGCCAAACAACTTCGGCGCAGAAAATTCGGGCGCAATAATTGGTATACAGATGGCAAGCGCCTATGTTGGTTCTACCTTTATTCCGCCACTATTCGGGCTACTTGGCAAAACGTTTGGATTTGATATATTGCCGATATATATTATCGTGTTCGTCGTGCTAATGATAACTATGACGGAACTTACGTTTAAGATAACGAAGAAAAATACCAATTTACAATAACGGCATTAAAAAATCTGCTAAATAGCCGATAAAACCTAATAAAACTATAAAAAACCCGACCTCGTAGTCGGGAATTTTTATTCAAATTGCTTTGAAATAGGGTAAGATATATAGTTTGCAAGTAGCAAATTATATTTTAGTTATTTTCGCTATCAGCGTTATCCGTAGGCTCTGTAACATCGCCTGCTATATTTATGGTATCGGAGGTGTTTTCTACGGTTACGGTTTCCTCTTTGCTAGCCACAACTTCTTCGCTTGCTATAACGGCTTGTTCCGCTTTTACTTTGTCGTTATTTCTTTGTATCTCGCTAGCGTTTTCGGTAGTTATCGTTTGAGCGGTTGCCGTTTTAGGGCTAGTGTTTTTTACTTTTTCCTCTTTTACTACGGGTGCTTGACGAACTGCTTTTGAAAGGTGGGTGTGTTTGTTTACCCATTTTGCAATTCTTACTTTTACAAACAAGGCGTAAATGCCAAGTGTTATTATCGAAAGCAAATTCCACAAAATATAGTTGCCTATCATTTGTCCGCCGTCGCCGTCAAAACGAACGTTGTGTCCGTCGATAAACATGTGTTTTTGAACGTAGGACTTACGCCAACAAATGTTTACGGGTTTCATTATGCCTAGGGTAATTACCCAAAGAATGAACGTGCCGATATATAGTAGGTCTAATAGGATTGCGTTGCCCGTCCAAGAACTGCCTAGTATTCTGTTTTCGCCTTCAATATGAAGACGCGATACCTTCCATCTAAGTAGCCTTGAAGGAAGAAGTATAAGAATATAGAAATGAGGTACTACAATGAAAGAAACGGTATACATACCAAGTTGAAGAATTTGCGGAATTGCAACACACAGCACTAAAATAAATATGCCGGCAATCCATTTTAGCATAAGGTTTGAAATTTTTCCGTCGAATATCACTTGTCTTCCGTCGTAGGTAGTGTTTTTGAAAATCCAGCGTTGATATAGAACGTATGCAACGGGAAAGCCTATGCCGAATGTAAATGCGGGGATAAGAATGCATGCTAGTAGCATACCAAGTCTTGCAAATGCACCACCTGAAAAATCGCCTATTCCGTCGTTTAATATGTTTTGAGCGGGCGGATTAGCCAAAAATTCTTCCTTTTTCTCCTCGCATTTTTTGTAGTAACTATCGGTAGTTTCCATTATCAAAGCGTAATCACGTGGGAAACGCCTTTTTATAAACTCCTTTTTAAGCGCCTTTACGTCGTCGCCAAGATTTTCGGCAATAAAGTAAGTACGCCTATTCACTCTGCTAGTTCTAACAACGTGACTTATTTTGTTAAATACAGAAAACAAAATAACAGGTACAGGAACTAAATAAAGTTCAAAAGTGGCATTCAAATTTGTACATAAAATATACCAAATTATACTAAAAAATACGCAAACGCTAGCACGTGAAACGTAGTTAACAGCCAGTCGCTTATTTAGCGACTTTTCGTAATACTTGCCATAATAATTCATAATCTCATCTCCAAAACCTATATTTTAGGGCAGATATACGCTTTTAGGTAGCCCTAACCCCTAAAAGTGACAATAAAAATCGGTTATTTACAATAGAATAAATAACTGATCACGATTACAAATGAATTATATTAACTATTTTAAGTAAAGTCAATCATTTAACTAAGAAATAAGTAAATTTATAAAATAAATTCAAATAAATAGCAAAAAAGTTTGAAAAAGTGGAAATTTGGGGCAGTTTTGTAAATTGGTGGTAAAAGCGGTAGAATAAAATAGGTGGAAAATGAATAGAAAAATAATACCAAAACTTATATCGGGTTTTTCCTTTTTGATAGTGGTTATTTTGTGGCTTGTATCCACGCTAAAACCTAATAGTTTGGGCGGATTTAATCTTGCGTGGGGAGTGGTGGTTTTTGCAGGTATGAACGGAATTGCGTTTGTGATAAACGCCGTTTTAGCAAGAAACTCGGTCGTAGCCAAAAGGCTGTATTTAATAGTAGCGTCTATTATGTTCGTGATAGTTGCCGTAAGCATTGCTTTTGCTTTGGCACTTCCAACCGAAATAATATGGCCGATAATAGCAGTGGTGCTTGCGTCGCTATTGATAATAGGTACGCTAATTACTAGTGGTAAGAAGTGGGACGCAGGTGACAACCAAAAGGCAGGATACAAAACGTATAAGGAAAGAAAAGAGGAAGAAAAATAATATTAAAATAACGGCGACCTAATTAGGTCGCTTTATTTGTATGCGATAATATAATTTTTGCTAGTAAATAGTAGTGTTTAAGTATGTTTTATTTTTTAATAATAAATTATTTTTGATTTTTTCTAAATTTTCTAGTATACAATTTTACTTCGCCTTGATGTGAAAAAAATCTAATCGACTTTGACGAAAAATTAGTACGATATTTAGAAGGAGAGCAACCTTCAATTTTTTTGAAAGTGTATATCATATGTTCGCAACTGCCAAATCCACATTGGGAAGCGATTACGTTCATATTTGCATTGCTTTGTTGTAGAAGGTATTTTGCTTGAACGATTCTTTTTTCGTTTATAATTCTATGTACGGTTTTCCCGTATTGTTCTTTGAACATTTTTTGTAAATATACCGTAGAAATGCCAGATGCATTAGCAATTTCTTCAACGGATATCTTTTTAAGAAAATTAGAGTTTATATATGCCATAGCAGTATCAACGTAAATAATACCTGTTTTTTTGTAGCCGATAGGTGATGAACAATGTGCAATATCTAAAAACAATTTGTTTGTAAGCAAAGCAATATTTATTGCACGCTCGTCAGGGCTAGATTCTTCGGTTTTTCGTAATATTTCACGCATAATGCCTAATATGTTGTTATTATCTACGAAAATATAGAAGTCTTGGTCCATCTTAACGATTTTTTCCAAATTAGGCGATATATCTAACAGTTTTTTAAGAGGTAACGAAAAACGTTTAATAATTTGCGAAGATTTCGTTTCTTCTAGTATTACGTCTTTTGTGGGCAAAAATTCCAAATTAAGAATTTTAGTTGGTCCGTGTATATTTGCTAATTTATGATAATAACTATTATTTATTAGAATAAAACAATTATTAGTAACGGTTGCTATCTCAAAAGGTTTGGACGTTTTATCCTTTTTACAAATTAGGTCGAATTGACCGCTTTCGCAGTACATAATTTCATATTGTGGATGAGTATGAAATTCCATCGTAAAATTAGAATCAAAAATTTCCAGATACCAATTTTTTAACAAAAAGTAACTGTTATCGGCATCTTTTAGCCGTGGAATAGGTTCAGAAAGTTTTTCAATTTGATTATTCATATTTTCAATATAACACCTATTTTTTTATTTGTCAATTTTTGGAAAATTAAATTAACTTTTTTTATTGTTTATCATAAAAAAAAATAACAAAATGTAAAAAAATATATTGAAAACGAGGTTGCTGTATGATAATATAAGCAAAGAATAGGAGGTGATCAACTAATGAACAAGTTGTTTTTAACGTTTGTAACGTGTTTGGTAACATTAACTGCTTTTGCTTCTTGCAAAGCGAACGAACCGCAAACGGTAGTTCCGCAAGAGCCAATAGTTGCAGAGAATAATTTTTATACAAATCCTATTTTCCCTATTGTTAACGGAGAAAGGAAAAGCACGTATCAAGCAGATCCTTATATAGTTCGTGATGACGATGGTACGTACTATATGTATTGTACTCAAACGGACGTTTATACTCCTAGTCTTTCTTTCAAAAGAGGTCCTATTTGGAAATCTATAGATATGCATAGTTGGCAATACGTAGGAGACGTGTTCGAAAATTACACGCCTACTTGGGGAACGAACGGTGCAGGCGTATGGGCGCCTACCGTGTGCAAAGTTGGAGATAAATGGAATTTTTATTATTCTCTATCTACGGGGGGAGATTCTAATCCTGGAATCGGCGTTGCCACAGCGCCTACTCCTTATGGACCGTGGACGCATTACGGAAAATTATTTGATAGTAACGAAATAGGCGTAACTAATTCTATTGACCCACACGTCTTTTACGACGAAGGAAAATTATATATGGTTTTTGGTTCGTTTGGAGGACTTATTACCCTTGTAGAACTTACTGACGACGGATTAGGACTAATGGGTGGCGTTGAATATCAAAAGAACAACAAGGTTGCGTTAGCCGGTTTTGAAATATTTAATATGGACAACTATGAGGGTAGCATAATACTTAAAAAAGACGGCTGGTATTATTTGTTTTTGTCAACGGGCACGTGTTTAAGTGGTAAAAAATCTACCTATCACGTAGTGGTTGCAAAGTCAAAATCCTTGAAAGGTCCGTACCTAGACTCAAAAGGAAGAGATATGTTTGGACCAAATAGAGGCGACGCCGTAGTTGTACCATCTTTAACGGGGGCAATGGGCACGGGACATTGTGCAGTTATTCAAGATGATTTAGGCGAATATTGGATGTTGTATCACGGTTATGATACTACTGTAACGGCAGAACCAAGAGTTTTGTATCTAGATAAATTGCTTTGGGATACAAATACAAAAATGCCTTACGTAAAGGATACCATTGCAAGTAACGGCGAAATGTTGCCAGGACCTTATATAAATAGTCTGGAAAAAAAGTAAACGATTTGTGGAGAAAATTATGAATAAAAAGTTAGCGTCAATAGCGATAGTGTTAATAATTGCTACTTGTATCTTTACTGCGGGATGTTCGACTGCGTCTACAAATCCAAACTTTCCTGCAAAAAGAGAATATACTAATGAAACTTATTCAAACCCGTTAAAGTTTTATAAGCAAGACGGTTCGGAATATCAAGTAACGGTAGCAGACCCCGACGTATATCGAGATGACGAAAGCGGATATTTTTATATGTATTGTACTAATACCTACTGCGAAATGGGTGATAAGGGGATGCAGTATGATAGAGGACCTATATTTAGAAGTAAAAATTTAGTTGATTGGACGTGGGTAGGTAGCGTTTTTGACGGACACCCAAACGCTTTGGATTGGCACGATAAAAATGCAGGCGTATGGGCGCCAGCCGTAATAAAGGTTGGAGAAAGATATAACTATTATTATTCCTTATCTCTTTGGGGAGACGATAATCCAGGAATAGGCGTAGCAACGGCGCCAACGCCTTATGGACCATGGACGCATTACGGAAAATTGTTAGACCAAAAAATGACGGGAGTTCGCAACGGAATAGACCCATTTCCGTATTACGATGGTGAGGAATTATACATGGTGTGGGGTAGTTTTTTTGGAATAGCGGCAACTAAACTTACCGATGACGGAACGGAGTTGTTCTACGGTGACCAAGTAAAAGACTACGTACATTATTTGATTGACGATAATACCGAAGGAAATGGAATGAACGTTGATATAAATTACGAAGGTAGTTATCTAGTAGAGCACAATGGAAAAATATATTATTTTGGTTCACAAGGAACGTGTCTTGCATCTACGGATTCTACTTATAAAGTAAGGGTTGGCGTTGCAGACAAATTTTTAGATAAGTTCACAACGCACGACGGAATTACGCTTGATAAAGCACCTTATGGAGAAGAAGTTATATCGCCAAGCGATAAAGTCGTAGGGGTAGGGCATAATGCGGTAGTAAAAGATTTTGCAGGCGAATATTGGCTATTCTATCACGGATACGACGTGTACGGAGAACGCCCAAGTGAGCGAATAGTGTTTATGGATAAATTATTATGGGACGAAAATGGAATGCCGTACGTTGAGGGGCGAAAAGCCTCGGTAGGCGAGGAAAAACTCGGCCCGACGATAGTGAAATTCTAATTAGGTAGGAGGATAATTATGAGAAAAAAATTATTTAGCTTGTTTATGGTGCTTGCAGTAGTATCGGTAATGTTAGCTGGCTGTGCAGGCAACGTAAGTACGAATCAACCATTACAAGGTGATGGCGACATAAAGTACGACGAGAACGGCAACGTAATATATCAAAACATTAATTTGAAGATGTGGAGCGTTACGACGGGTGATGATGCGAATACGCAAGATAAAATCGTAAGTGAATTTAACAAAATGTATGATGGTATGATTCACGTTACGGTTGAACATCATAGCAGGTACGATTTAGAAACTCTACTAAGTAATACTATGCAATTCGACAAAAAGAATGCTCCTGATATGTTATTTAATCACGGCGCAAGAGTGGCTGAGTATAACGAAAGAGGATGGTTACAAGAAGTAGATTTCTTTTTTGGCAAGAGTGGTGCGTCGTTTGATAAAAACGATTTCGTTCCATCACTATTAGAAAGCGTAACGATAAACGGTAAGGCTTACGGCGTACCTATTGATTGTCACTCTGCAATTATTTGTATGAGAAAAGATATTTTAGAAAAAAACAATTTACCTATTCCTACAAATTACGAAGAGTTATGTAGCGTAGCGGATAAAGCAGCAGAATTAGCAAGAAATAATAATTTGTGGATAAGAGGCGAAAATTCCGAGGGATATAGCGCTACGGAATGGAGAAAAGCGTCTACGGCAGAAGCGTATACGGCATTTCCTATATCGTATGGTGATATGTGGGTACACGAATTCGTAGATTATACGGCAGCCGTACAAAACGGTGGTTCGATTGTAGACGAGAAAGGTATGCCTGCTTGGAATAGTAATGAAACTGCAAATGGTTTACAAGTATTGCGTGATTGGATTTTCCCAAGCGAGCAATCTACCAATAAAACGGCATTAAGCAAGGATTACGGTTCGTCCTACGACGTAGGCGACGCTCCGTTTAATAGTGGTAAATGTATTTTCAAATTACAAGGTCCTTGGGCATGGCAAAAAGAAATGCAAACTTTCAATCAAATGATGGCAAAAGACGGTGGCGCTAATAATATCACTACTCGTTCTTTATCGGGAATGTTTGCAAAAGATTCTCAAAAGGAATATGCATCGCTTATAAAAGGCGAAGGACACGCAATCACTTTAATGAATACCGTTACTAGCTATACAAAAGCAGCGGCTGCAACTGTATTTATGGATTATATGGCAAATTATTCGGGCATAGAATGGGCAAAAAGAGGCCACTTGCCAGCAGTTAAATCGGTAGCGGCATCTGAGGAGTATCTAAGCGACCCAGCATATGAATCGTATATTAAATATTGGGGCGCTCCTGAAAATTACGTGGTAGTTCCTCCGACAAAATACTATTCTTACGTAGATTCGTATTTTAAGACGGTTGCGCAAAAAGCGATAGCAAATTCCTATAAAAATACGTCTATAAAGGCAATGTTGAACGAGGAGTATAAGAACTGTATTGATTATATTCAACTATATAGTTAAGTCTAAAACGGGGGATAGTTATGCAAAAATCGGTTGAAATAAAACAATACGCCAAAACCAGAGAAATGAGAAAGGCATTGACACGCAAAACGGTATCGGTAGGAACGTTTTTAGGTCCATATACCATTTGTTTCGTAATGTTTTTCGTATTTCCTTTGATATTTGGTATCGTAATGGCGTTTTCAAAATTTACACCGACGTCTTTTTTGCCAAACGAAGTAGGAACGTTACAAAATTTTACCGTTTTGTTTGGGGATAATTCAATAGCACGGGATTTTTGGTCGTCAGTTTGGACAACTATTAAGTTTAGTGCGTGTATAGTGCCGTTATCAATGATTATTCCACTAGGATTAGCGCTATTAACGAATCAAAAACCACCGGGATATAAATTATTTAGAGCATTGATTTATATCCCAGGAATTTTCCCTCTTACTGCTACGGGACTGATATTGATGCGTATGTTTGATGCGCATTACGGCTGGGTCAATAACGTTTTTGGTTTGTCTATTGATTGGTTCGGTAGCGTAATAGGTTGCTGGTTTATGATTGGCTTCTTGTGTTTGTGGTGTGGAATAGGCGGTAACTTTATTATTATGTGTGCTGGACTTGAAAACGTAGACAAAACGCTTTACGAGGCTGCAAAGATTGACGGATGTAGCGGATGGAGAAAATTTATACACGTTACTTTACCGGGCATAAAACCGCAATTATTTTTAACGCTATTTACAACGCTAATCGGGTATATGAATATTTACGGGCAAATATTCATTTTAGGAAGTAATAATCCGGACCTTGATTCGATGAAATCGGCAGTATACAGAATACAAGATTTGCTAGCAGGTTCAAACCCTAAGGCGTTTGGTTATGCTGCGGCAATGGGAATATGTCTAGGATTGATAATTATAGTTATTGCAATAGTACAACTTATCGTAACAAAAGAAAGAAGGGGAGGTAGTAAACATGCTGAAGGGTTTAGACAATGGAAAGAAAGCAGGTAAAACTATTTCCTTCGTGATTTTGCTAGCAGTATCTATATTTATGATAATACCTCTTATATGGGGTGTTGCCGGTTCTTTTAGAACAAGTAGCGACGTGCTTCAAAATCCAGAGAAATTTTTCCCGTCTAATTGGGATGCCTTTACGTTTGAAGGATATGCAGAATTGTTTTCAAAAACAGAATTTAACAATACGCATCCAAACGAATGGTTTCCAATATGGAATTGGTTGTTTAATTCGCTTATCGTTGCATTAGGTGGCACGTTAGTGTACTTGGTAATAGCGTCTTTTGCTGCATATGCATTTGTCTTTTTGGATTTTAAGTATTCTAACAAAATATTTTATTTTCTAATTTGCACGATGACTATTCCGGGTATTGTATCTACAACGCCACAACTTATCAATATGAATTTACTAGGGGCGTACAAATCACTATTAGGACTTATTTTGCCATCATTAGGTGGAGTATACGGAGTGTTTTTAATACGGCAATTCTTTTTAGGAATCCCTAAGGATTTGATAGAAAATGCAAGAATAGACGGTGCAAGCAATATGAAAATATTTTTCAAAATAGTTTTACCGTTAGGTAAATCTGCACTATTTGTTCAAGGTTTGTTCGGTTTTATGGGAGCGTGGAACGACGTACAGTGGGCGCAATTAATAATAGGTAATGCGCCACGTAGCACTTGGACCTTAGCGTATGGACTAAAAGTTATTTCCGACCAATGTGAAGCGTATGAATCAATGACGCTAGCGTTGGCAAGTGCAGTAATAGCAATGATACCAATATTTATAGTTTATTTAGTTGCTCAAAGCAAGATTATAGAGGGCGTAGCCAATACGGGTATCAAACGTTAAGGAGATAATTATGAGCGAAAATATGATGACGAAAGTTGAAGCGAAAAAAATATTGAAAGAAAACAAAAATAGGCTCGTAGACGAAAGTTTGACCTCTTTCGTTGAATTAAAAAACGTAAATAAAGTTTATCCTAACGGGTTTCACGCAGTTTATGATTTTAATTTGAAAATCAATAAAAACGATTTTGTTGCATTAGTAGGACCTAGTGGTTGTGGAAAAAGCACTACGCTTAGAATGATTGCAGGGTTAGAAGATATTACGGACGGTGAATTGTATATCAATAAAACGTATAGTAACTATTTGCAAAGTAAAGATAGAAATATAGCTATGGTATTCCAAAGTTATGCACTTTATCCACAAATGACCGTATACGATAATATCGCTTTTGGGTTAAAAATAAGAAAACTGCCTAAGGAAGAAATAAAAGAGAGAGTATATAAGGCGGCAGATATTTTGGATTTAGGCGACCTACTAGACAGAAAACCTAAGCAATTATCTGGTGGACAAATGCAGAGAGTAGCGCTAGGAAGAGCAATAGTACGAGATACCGATATATTTCTTATGGACGAGCCGTTGTCAAATCTAGACGCAAAACTTCGTGTTCAAATGAGGTCGGAAATTATAAGAATACACAAAGAAGTAGGCGCAACGACAATCTACGTAACACACGACCAAACCGAAGCAATGACCATGGCAAACGTTATCGTAGTAATGAATAAGGGATTTGTTCAACAAATAGGCAAAGCTATTGACGTGTATGAAAAGCCCGACAATCTATTCGTTGCTACGTTTATTGGTAGTCCTGCAATGAACGTGGTTGAAGCAGAATATAAAGACGGTTGTATTACTTTGGAAAACGGCGTAGTAATAAAATTGCGTGATGGGTTTGATGAAAGATATAAGGCATTTATAAACGAAAGAATAAAGCAATTAAGGGATAGTATCGACAACGCAGACAAATTTTCCGATATGGCAGTTGCAAAGATGAAGGCAGCGCAAATTTATAAAAAAGAAGAAAAGAAAGTCGCTGTAAAAAACAAGAGGTCGATAAACGAGCAAGTAGCTAAAATAAAAAGAATATTTAGAAAAAAAGCCGATATACTTGCCGAAAAGGAAAAACAAAAAGAACTTCTAGTACAAGAAATGAAAGAAATGGAGCAACGCTATTTGTCTATGCTGGATAAAGGCGTAGTTAAAGTGGGTATACGTCCCGAACACGTGAAAGTAGTAGAAGAAACGATGGATATAACGGCTCCTAAAATTTCTGCTAAAACAACCTTAGTGGAATTGCTTGGTAGTGAAAATATATTGCATTTTGACTTATTTGGGATTGATTTCCAAGTCAAAACGAAAGTAATGGGGATAAATAATGGCGACGTAAAAGACCTAGAAATCGATAATGAAAAAATTCATATATTCGACGTAGAAAGTGGACTTGCTATTAGATAAAAATAAGGAGGAGAATTATGAAAAACAAAAGAAAAACATTGTCAATCGTTTTGGTTGCGTTAGTTGTTTGTATGTCTTTCGTGTTCGTTTCGTGTAGTGGTGGCGAACAACAAAGTGGTTCGAATAACGATTATAACGGACCGTATGAAATAAGACTAACGGCAATAGGACAAACAACGATAAAAGCAGGACAAACATTACAACTGCGTTCTTCCGTTACGGGGACTACAAATAAAGACGTAACCTATTCTTCAAGCGATGATGAAATTGCTACTGTTAACGAAAAGGGTTTGGTTACGGGACTTAAAGAAGGCAAGGTAACGATTACTGCCACACTCGTTATCGAGCCTAAATGTAAAAAATCCATAACCGTAACGGTAGAGCGGTCAGTTGCTCCTACGGATATTGTGTTAGAAGACGTTGAAGCAACGCAATGGGTAGGACAAACGTTGCAATTAAACGCAAACGTTATGCCTAGCGACGCATATGCGATACTAAACTGGAAATCAACCAACGAAGGCGTTGCCGAAGTAGACCAAAATGGTTTAGTAACCTTTAAGGAAGAGGGCGACGTGGATATAGTGGTAACTTCCGCAATGGACGACAAAATATCCGCACGAGTAACTTTTATAGTAAAGAGAGGTTTCTTCCGTAATGATTTAGGTTCGCCTTATTGGGATATAAGCACGCAAAGGGACGACGTAAACCCTCACGTAAGTTTGAATATAGATGCAAGTAAAGCAGGCTATCATTCGCTATACTTATCTAACGTGAGTGGAACAAGATATTACGTAGAAGGTTATTTTAGAATTCAAGAACAAGTTACTGCTTGGGTATGGCAAGGAATAGGTATTGGAAGTGGACTTAGCGATACTTCAACAAGATACGGTATGTTTTCTCCTAGAGTAGAAGGACAAGGAAACGATTACAACAAGTTTATCGTAAAGGATTTGCCAAATGAAACGTGGCCTGCAATAACTACTCGTTCTCAAATATGGGGCGAAAACGGACTAGACCAAGTAAATTGGCAAAACGATAGAGTAAAATTCGGCTTGCTTCGTGATAACAATAAATACTATTACTTAGTAAACGATAGGCTTATGTACGTAGACGAAACGACGGTTTATGACGATATTGCAACTATGCCTGTATTCGTTGCAATAGACGTTAACGTAGAAGTAACCGATTATTCTGCTATAACTGATAATGCAGAGTTGGACAAAATGTTACAAACGGAAAAATTCCAACAAAAACTTTATGCGTCTAACGATGAAATAGTAGATATTAAAGACGGCGTATACACCTTCAAAACGAATAACGTGTTGTCGAAAGATAATAAAGCAAAAAGCATAGGAGATAATGCAAAACTTGTAGGAAACTTTGAAATTGAATTTGATATTGACCAAATGAGTTGTAATTTAGCACACGCAAAGGCAATGACGGGTTTATCTCTAAATTTATCTCGTTACGAATCGGCAGATACCGTAGAAACGTTTATATTCGGTACGTCTTCTAATCAAGGTGGAAAAGCAGGTATTGCAGGAATGTATAGTTGGAATTATCAACTTTCTTTTGACGACCCGGCAGCACCATATTATTGGCTAGAAAGTACGTCGGCTATTGAAAATCCAAGTGGAACGCATCACGTTAAAGTTACTCGTACGATAGTAGACAATGTGGCAACGTTCAAAATGTTTATAGACGGCAATGAAATAGTGTTTGACAAAGCGAATAATCAATGGGCAACTATGACTAGCAAATATACGGGCGCATATATTCTATGGTTAGGTGGAGAATATGCTTCAGGTCAAGTAAAGAATTTGCAAATTAAATCTAATTTGTAAAATAGGAGGGAACTTATGAGAAAGAAATCTTTAATTACGATAATGGTACTTCTAATTACTTCATTTGCATTTGTTTTTTCTGGTTGTAATCAAACTACAAACGAAGAAGTAGTGAAAATTATAGATAAAAGCATAACGGAAGTTTACGAAGGACTAACCTTGCAACTAGGCGTTAAAAATACTACAACGCAAAAAGAAGTATGGTTTTCGTCGGACGAAAGCGTTGCTACCGTAAGTCAAGACGGATTAGTAACGGGATTAAACCAAGGCAAAACTACAATTAGCATAAAAGTAAACGATAAGGAAAAAGATAAGTTAGTCATAACGGTAAAACCGTGCGAAGTAGAGTTGGGTAAAGTGGATAACGCAACAATTTATCCTACAAAAACCCTTCAATTAACTGCAACACAAACGCCGTTAGACGCTTTACTTACTTGGAAGTCGGAAAACGAGAACGTTGCCTCTGTAAATAAAGACGGATTAGTTACGGCAATAAGTGCTGGAACTACTACTATTTCGGCAACCGTTGGCAAAACGACTAAAAGCATAACTATAACGGTAAAAGATACCGTAATCGATACGAAGGTAAATGCAGACGACTTTGATATGACGGGGCTTTATCAAGATAACGCCGTATTAAAGAGTAACGGCAATCGTAATTCTTTTGCTGCGTTCAACGGAGAGGCGTCTAAGTATTACGTGGCTAGTGCAACCGTAAAGGTGACTAACCCTGATGCAAACGACACTTGGTCAAGAGTAGGCATTTCGCATTATAACGGAGCAAAATATTACGGATTGCAACTATCCCCAGGGCCAAACTATAATGCTCGTAAAACGGTAACTATGGTAATTAACTCGGGTAACGTAGAGTGGGGAACTATAACCGACCGTTCGCAATCGTGGAATCAACACGGAGTAGGTAATATAAATTTTGAAAGTGTAAAACTTACGACGGTGAGAAATGGAAACAATTTTTCTGCTTACATTAACGACGAATTATATTATAGCGAAGACGGTTTGGAAGAATTTACCGACGTAGATACTATCCCGGTACTTAATCTAGGTAGTTGCTCGGCAGAATATACAAATATGCAAGTAAGTTATGGCGAGCAAGCAGTAACCGAATTTTTAGAAACTGCCGACGCATCAAAATTTTATGCGTCAAGCGATAAAGTAATTATTGAAAACGATACCATAAAGTTCACGGGTGCAAAAGACCAAACTTCACCGCTTAACGCAAAAGACCACGCAGCAAAACATATTGGTACTAATGCTGTTTTTGCAGCAAACGTGGAAGGAAGTATGTCGTTTGACTTGACGATTGATTGTATAGGTAGTAGAGATGCTTTACCTGCTCTTGCTATCACTATGAATAGATATGATGAAAAATATGCAGAGGCACGTTCTCTTCTAGTTGGACAATATCAAGCAGGCTGGACGGGCTGGAATTCTAACGGCGACTTAAATCCGGGAATAGGAGCACCTGCGCAAGAGGATAGATATTACAAACTTAATGGTGAAACTGCTAGATTAGAAGAAGGTGCTACTTATAAAATCACGGTAACTCGTCTTATGACCGAAACGGGACAAGACAACAAACTAACCGTAAAAGATAGCCAAGACAACGTATTGTTCGAAGGAACGTGGGGCTGGAATAACGACGGTTATTTTGGAAGAGCGTCCATAAGTTTTTTGTGTCGTGATTTAGACTGTACTATTAGTAATATCGTAATCAAATAGTTAAATAAAACGTTGATTTTAGGGAAGAAGTAAAGGCTTCTTCCCCGAAATCAAATAGGTAATAATATGGCAATTAAATTTTTCAAAGACAGGAATTTATTTCATTTATACAATAGCGAATTTTCATATTACGTACATATACACGAAAGCAAAGCGATAACTTGCCCGTATTTTGGTTCGTATTTAGACGATATTGATTTGGACCAAATTAGCGTAATAGGTGGAGAAGATTGGTTTTCTAATTATTACGATTACGAAGAAAAAGCCGAGAAAAAATATGAAAATTTGTATTTGAATGCATCTAAAATGCTTTTGCCATCATATCGTGCCGCAGACGTAAGACCTTCTTTCGTAAAGATTGACGGTTTAGAAAATAACAAATTAGATTTTCGTTACGTTTCACACAAAATATTAAAAGGTAAACCACAATTAGTAGATATGCCGTATATTCGTGATGATTTAAGCGAGGCAGAGACGCTAGAAATAACGGCGAAAGATTTTAGTAAAGACGTAACTATAATTTTATCACTTTCAATTTTTGAAAATTATAACGTAATAATACGTAATACAAAATTTATTAATGGAACGGATAAAAATTTATGGCTAACGAAATCAATGAGTCTAACGCAAGATTTTGCTAGTGCAAATTACGATTTGATTCATTTCCCGGGGGAATGGCTATTTGAAAGGCAGTTTAGGAGAGAACGAATAACGGAAGGAACTAAGGTTATTTCTTCTAAAACGGGACGCAGTTCGCACGAGCACAATCCTTTTATAATGCTAGCCGATCCAAGTGCAACCGAAACTAACGGTGAAGTATTTGCAGTATCGTTTATGTATTCGGGGGCTTTCAAATGCGAAGTAAACGTTGGCAAAGTCGGGGTAACTAGAATAAATATAGGAATAGGCGATTTTAGATACGAAGTAAAGAGTAAAGAATCGTTTATATTTCCCGAAGGATTTATCGTATACGGAAAAAATGGTTTTGAATCAGTTAGTCATCAATTACACGATTTAACACGAGAAAGAATAGTAATAGATAATAACGAAGACGTGTATCGGTCTATTTTGTTAAATTCGTGGGAAGGTTGCTATATGGATTTTAATACCGAAAAGGTATTGAATTTCATAACGGAAGGCAAAAAAATGGGTGCCGAGTTATTTGTGCTTGACGACGGGTGGTTTGGTAATCGATGCGACGATAAAAGGGCCCTTGGCGATTGGCAGGTAAACGAAGAAAAAATAAACTTAAATAAGGTTATTGACGAGTGCCATAAAAACGGAATGAAATTTGGTATTTGGATAGAGCCTGAAATGGCTAATTTTGATTCTAATTTATTAAGAGAACACCCCGAATACGCTGCCGTTGACGTAAAAAGTAACCCTTGGTTATCTAGGCATCAAGTAATGCTCAATTTTGCAAACGACGAAGTAGTCGACTATATTTATAACGTATTGGAGGCAACTCTGTCTAGGTACGAAATAGACTATATTAAATGGGACCATAATCGTACGATGGAAGACTATTTTGCCGATAATTTGGATTATTTGCACCAAGACGAATTTTATCATAGAAATACGCTTGGATATTATAAATTGGCCGATAGACTAACTAAGAGATTTGCAAACGTGCATTTTCAAGGTTGTGCTAGTGGTGGAGGACGTTTTGACTTTGGAACGCTTTTCTATTTTCCTGAAATATGGACAAGCGATGAAAACGACCCTATTCAAAGATTGTTTATTCAATACGGAACGTCGTTTGCATATCCGCCGTCAGTTATGGGAGCGCACGTAAACGAATGTGATACTGCCTCTTATAAAACCAAATCGGAAATAGCGTTATTCGGTTCGTACGGATTTGAATTAGACCCTCGAAGAGTTGCAGATAAAGACATAGAGCAAATAAAAATTACGAACGAAATTTATAAAAAATATCGAGACGTAGTCTTAAAAGGGGATTTGTTTAGATTGTCGTCGCCATTTGAAACTAATGAATTTAGCATAATAATGGTAGATAAAAATAAGGAAAAAGCCCTGTTTTTAATGGTTAATTTGCTTAAAAGATTGCGTGCAAGCAGGTTTATAAAGTTGCGAGGATTGAACCCTAATAAGAAGTATATAAATAGTCTTGATAATAAAACCTACAAAGGTAGTTATTATATGGAAGTGGGTATAAATATGTCGAAAACGTTAAACGAGTTTGAATCGCAACTTGTTGTTTTGGAGGAAATAAAATGAAGCTACGTGAGATTAACGTAAGAGACCCGTTTATTTATGCAGACGAGAAAAGCAAAAAATATTATATGTATTCTTCTAGTCCTTCTAATTTAGTTAAAGGTTTTTGCGTATATACGTCAACGGACTTAGAGGAATGGAGTTTGCCTCAAACGGTATTTGAAGCAAACGACGAGTTTTGGGCTACAAAGGATTTTTGGGCGCCAGAGGTGCACAAATATAACGATAAATTTTATTTATTCGGTACGTTTAGTTCTGACGAAAAAATAAGGACGTCGCAAATACTAGTAGCAGATAATCTATTAGGTCCGTTCAAAGGATATAGTACGCCCTTAGCGCCACAGGATTGGTATGCGTTAGACGCAACGCTTTACGTAGAAAACGATACTCCGTACTCAATATTTTCTCACGAATGGTTGCAAACGAAAGACGGTGAAATGTGCGTAGTAGAGTTGGAAAAGGATTTGTCAAAACCCGTTTCAGATACGAAAGTTTTGTTTAAGGCAAGCGAATCTAAGTGGGCAAAAAGTCCAAAGTGGCACGAAGGCGACGAGCCAATATTCGTAGTAGATGCCCCGTACGTATTTGAAATTGACAACGTAAAGTTTATGCTTTGGTCTAGTTGGTCTACCATAGAAGAGGACGGATATTCCGTGGGGGTAGTTTATCCACAACAGAATTGTGGTATTTTAGATGGTAAGTATATACATAAATTATTAAAAATGCCACATAACGATTGTGGGCACGCTATGGTGTTTAAGGATTTTAACGGTAGATATCGTATTGCACTACATGAAAATAATAGTCTTTGTGGAAAGGAGCGTGCAGCAATATATTATTTGCAAATAAAGGACGGGGAGCTGATTGTATATGAATAAGAAAAAAATAAAAATTGCGTTATTGTGTGCAATAGTAACGGCACTAGTTGCAATTTGCTCGGGATGTAATAATATGAATGAAAATATCGAAACACAAAAAGAGTATTCAAACGAAGTACAAGTAATAGTATTGTTAGGACAAAGCAATGCCGAAGGTCATACGTGGAGCAAATATTTGTCTAAAACGATGGGGGAGGAAAAAACCAAAGAGTATATAAACGGCTATGACAACGTAAATATAAGTTATGCGTGCACAATTGCCGATAATACAAGCAACGGAGAATTCACACCTATAAAATTAGGGCAAGGGCACTCCGTTAATCAATTTGGACCAGAGATAGGTATTGCAGAGCAATTATCAAAAATAGACTCCAAAAAGAAAGTATACGTTATAAAATATGCGTATGGTGGAACTTCGCTTACTACGCAATGGCGTTCGCCTTCTAGCAAAAATACGGGCTCATTGTATACGAACGCAGTAAATTACGTATTAGAACAATGTAAGAAATTAGAACAAATGGATTTGTATCCAGAAATAAAAGCGATATGCTGGATGCAAGGAGAGGACGATTCAAGTGGGAATAACTTTAATTCTTATGAGAAATTAGAAAGAAATTTTGTTAATGATTTAAGAAAAGACTTGGCATATTACAAACCGGCTAATAGCGAAATTGGTTTTGTAGATGGCGGAATATCTGATTGTCCTGCTTGGACACAGCAAAAAGTGATTAACGAAGCAAAGAAAAAACTATCACAAGAAAATCAAAGCCATATTTTTATCGATACGATTGCGCATGGACTAAAATACAATGGCGAACCGGCAGGAATGCCAGATATTTATCACTACGATTCATCGTCTATGATAGAATTAGGAAGATTATTTGCGTACGAATTAATTGCTAATTTTATTGACGTAGAATAAACAACTTCTCACTCTTTCTAGCACGGTACACTAATTTGTGTATCGTGTTTTTTATTAAAACGATACGGAAATAACGGGTAGGTTAATTTAATACCATTAAACGTACCGATATTATAAAAAATGCTAGTATTTATTAGGGGTTTAGTGTGTTTTATTTTTTAATAATATAAAGCGTAAGTGATAAAGCAATATAAAAAAGTAAAAGATATATGATTTTGAAAACGAAGCCAAGCGTATTGCGTAATAGCATAGGTTAAAGATGATAATAATACAAATAATATAAAACGGGAGTTATTATAATTATATTTTTCGTAAGATTTTGTTATATTAAAATTGATAAGCATTGTAGTGATAGTAGTTGTATAAATGATAAAATATATAGGATACGATAAGTAAACAAGACACATATAGTATAAATATATAATAGTCAAAATAATTGCAATAATATTTTTGATGTAATATAATATACGTAGTAAAAAAATAGAGGTTTTATATGGCTAAGAAAAATCAAAATCAATTCGTAAGCGAAATAGCGGACATTAACAAGGATTTCCCAGGTTGGTACACCGACGTTGTAATAAAGACCGGGCTAGTGGATTACGGACCAGTAAAGGGCACTATGGTTATACGCCCGTATGGTTACGCTATTTGGGAAAAGATACAAGAGGAAATGGACAAAAGGATAAAGGCGACCGGACACGAAAACGCTTATTTTCCTATGCTGATTCCGTACAGTTTTCTAACTAGGGAAAAGGAGCACGTGGAAGGATTTGCGCCAGAAGTTGCTTTAATCACTCATTTTGGCGAAGAGGAACTTTCGGAAAAATTAGTAGTAAGACCTACTTCCGAGACCATTATTTGTGAAATGTACTCTAAGTGGATAAAAAGTTATAGAGATTTGCCTCTTTTAATAAATCAATGGGCAAACGTAATGCGTTGTGAAAAAACGACTAGACCGTTTTTAAGAACGTCGGAATTTTTGTGGCAAGAAGGTCATACCGTGCACGCAACAAAAGAAGAAGCAGAAGAAGAGGCTCTTAAAATGCTGGGCGTATACGAGGAATTTATGAAAAACGTACTAGCAATGCCTGTACTTACGGGCAGAAAGAGCGAAAAGGAGAAGTTTGCAGGCGCATACGCAACCTACGCAATGGAAGCAATGATGCTAGATGGCAAAAGTTTGCAAGCAGGTACGTCGCACGACCTTGGACAAAACTTTGCCGAAGCGTTCAATATTAAATTCTTGGATAAAGACGGTACTCATAAATTGCCTTACCAAACAAGTTGGGGCACGACAACAAGGCTAATCGGTGCGCTTATTATGGCTCACGGCGACCAAAGGGGACTAGTGCTTCCGCCAAGAGTTGCTCCTATCCAAGTAATTATAGTGCCTATCGCTATGCATAAGGACGGCGTAATAGACAAGGCTAAGGAACTAGAAAAAGAGTTGAAATCGGCAGGAATAAGGGTAAAAACCGACCTAACTGACGCATCTACCGGCTGGAAGTTCAACGAGTGGGAAATGAAAGGCGTTCCTATTAGATTAGAAGTTGGACCAAGAGATATAGAGAATAATCAAGTAGTACTTGCAAGGCGTGATACAAACGAGAAAATAACGGCAAGTATGGACGGTTTAGGCGAAACTATCAGCAGTTTACTTGACCAAATTCACGACAATATCTACCAAAAAGCAAGCGACTTTTTACATAGCCACATCAAAGTAGTTCACAGTTTGGACGAGCTGAAAGATGCTGTCGAGACGGGCAACTTTGCAAAAATGATGTGGTGTGGTGATAGAGCGTGCGAAGACAAGATAAAGGAAATGACCAACGCAAGTTCAAGGGTAATGCCGTTTGACCAAACGCCTGTTGGCGACGTATGTCCAATTTGTGGCAAAAAAGCAGAAAAGGTGATGATATTTGCAAGAGCTTATTAAAAAATGTACGGGCTGGGAAGATTTTTTACAAAATGAAATGAGTCAGCCGTACTTTGAAAAATTGGCAAAAAGGGTAAACGAGGAATACTCACAAAAAACGGTATTCCCACCCTACGAAAACATATTGAGAGCGTTAGAACTCACCCCAAAAGATAAGGTAAAGGTAGTAATACTAGGGCAAGACCCTTATCACGAAAAGGGGCAGGCAACGGGGCTTGCGTTTAGCGTAAAAGAGGGTGTAAAACTTCCGCCTAGCCTAAGAAATATATACAAGGAAATTGCCGACGAGTACGAAACTACGGTAGATACCGTAGGCGACCTTGAATATTTGGCAAAGCAGGGTGTACTGCTATTAAACGCAACGCTAACGGTAAGAGAAGGCGAGGCAAATTCCCACAAAAACTACGGCTGGGAAATTTTTACCGATAGAATAATAGAGGAAATAGCAAAGGATAAAAGCGTAATATTTTTGTTGTGGGGAGCGGACGCTATTAAAAAGCAAGCACTTTTACAAGACAATATCACGCTAACGTCGGCGCATCCGTCTCCGTTATCTGCGTATCGTGGATTTTTTGGGTGCGGACATTTTATAAAAACCAACGAGATTTTGAAAAGCCAAAATAAAGAGGAAATTCGTTGGACGAGGGATAATGATAGATAGTCAGCGAAATGCGGGAAAACTGAATAAAAAAAGCATTTTTACGCCTGCAAGAGCAACTACGTTAGGTTTTCTTGCAGTGATTTTGATAGGCGCATTTTTGCTTAGTTTACCTATCAGCCACAACGACGGCGAGTGGTTCGGTTTTACCGATTCGTTGTTTACCGCCACTAGTTGCGTATGTGTTACGGGGCTAGTCGTAGTAGATACGGCAATAGAATTTACATTGTTTGGGCAAATCGTAATACTACTACTTATTCAAATAGGCGGGCTAGGTTTTATGACGCTTGCAACGGTGATGTTTATCGTATTTGGCAAAAAGATAAATTTGCAAAGCCGTATTTATATGCAAGAGTCCGTGTCCGAGGACAACCTAAAAGGCGTGGTAAGGTTAGCGCAAAAGATAGTAATTTACACTTTGGCGTTCGAGGCGATGGGGGCGTTTATTTTATCTTTCCAATTTGCAAAGGATTTCGGCGTTGGCGAAGGAATATTCAAGGCGATTTTTATGAGCGTTTCGGCGTTTTGCAACGCAGGATTCGACGTTTTGGGAGCAAACTACGGGGCGTTTTCTAGCCTAGCGCATTACCAGAACAATCCGCTAGTACTACTTACTTTGGGTGTGCTTATTATAATGGGCGGGTTAGGATTTGCAGTAATCACCGATATTATCAGCAGAAAAAAGAGCAACAGACTTAGGGCACACTCTAAGGCGGTGCTTTTAATGACGACTATCCTTATCGTACTAGGCACGGCGATGTTTTTGGGCTTTGAGTACAACAACCCAAAAACGATAGGCAATATGAGTTTTGGTAACAAACTTCTAAACTCCTTGTTCCAAGCAATTACGCCACGAACGGCAGGCTTTCAGGTGTTAAACCAAGCCAATTTAACGGTATCGGGTGCAACGCTAACTATGGCGCTAATGTTTATAGGTGCGTCGCCTGCGTCTACGGGCGGTGGTATTAAAACGACTACGTTTTTGATAATGATAGCGTACCTATGGTCGAATTTGCGGGGAGAAAAGGAACTTGTGCTAAACAAAAAGCAAATTACGGCGGCTCAATTAAAAAAGGCTGTGTCTATTATTATCACGGCAGTTTTGGTAATCGTAGGCTCGGTAATGATTATATCTATTGCAGAGGGCGTAAACGGCAATAAGTACGCAGGTTTTGAAGAAATTTTATTCGAAAGTATCAGTGCTTTTGCAACCGTCGGGCTGTCTATGGGCATTACGCCTACGTTATCGGTGGTAAGCAAACTAATGCTATGCCTAGTTATGCTAATAGGTAGAACGGGTCCTATTACGATGGGCTTTGCCCTTGTTAAAAAGGTAAATAAAACGCAAGTAAATATAAAATATCCAAATTCTGATATTATGGTAGGATAAAGGAGAAAATATGTTTAAGATATTTGAAAAAAGTTATTCGCAATTTTTAGTAGTCGGTCTGGGTAGATTTGGTATGGAAGTTACTAGAACTTTGTACGAACTAGGCAAGGACGTGCTTGCTATAGATATTGACGAAGAAAAAATAAATGAAGTGGTAAACTATTCCACACACGCAATAATCGCCGATGCAAGCGAGGAAGGCGTGCTAGAAAAGATAGGACTAAGAAACTTTGAAGTGGCAATTATTTGTACTTCTAACAACCTAGAAGTAAGTATCCTTACCACTATGCTTTGCAAACAAGCAGGTTTGTTCGTGGTGTGCAAGGCAAAAAACGACAAACACAAAAAGGTATTAGAGAAAATAGGCGCAGACCAAGTGCTTGTTCCTGAGGCTGAAATAGGACATAAAGTAGCAACTATGCTAACTAGCCCAAGGCTATCCGACGTAATGGAACTAACGCAAGGCTACGTGCTTGCCGAGATAGCACTTCCACCGGATTGGGGCGGAAAGAGCCTACTAGAACTAGATATACGTAAAAAATACGGCGTAAGCGTACTGATAGTAAAAAGGGAGAACGACGTAATAATTAACCCTGCTGGTAGTACGATTATTAAAAACGGCGATTACGTTATTGTCGGTGGCGAACTAGGACTAATATCCAAGTTTACCAAAAAGATAGGCGACCTAACGTAACGTAGATTTTTAAGCCAAGAAATTAACGGCGAAAAGGAAATTTTGTTTGTTTCAAGGTTGACTTTTTAGTGTAAAAATGCTAATTTTATTATGTTATATAAAAAAGACGATATAGGGAGTAGTCGACGCTAAAAGCGTAATTAAGCCGTCATCACGAGGCGTTGCCTTCGGTTTAGTTTCAAATGACAAGACTGTATTAAGTGCAGTCTTTTTTTATACTTATTTGGAGGGTTTATGGAGTTTTTGATTAACGGCTTTGCCGCTATTACGTGGCAACACGTAGTAATGTGGGTGATAGGCGGTGTGCTTATCCTACTTGCTATCGTCAAAAAATTAGAGCCTGCTTTACTTCTTCCTATAGGATTTGGTGCAATTCTTGTAAATATCCCGTTTAGTTCGGCAGTAAACCAAGGCGAAACGATAGGTATATTAGACTGGTTGTTTAATATCGGTATCGAAATTTCTGAGGCAATGCCCCTTATCCTATTTATAGGTATAGGCGCAATGATAGATTTTGGACCGCTACTAGAAAATCCAAAACTATTTATGTTCGGCGTGTTTGCTCAAAGTGGTATTTTCCTTACTATTTTGATTGCGGCAGCTATGGGCTTTGATATAAAGGACGCATGCGCAATAGGTATAATCGGCGCAGCCGACGGCCCTACGTCTATTTACGTAGCAAACGTACTAGGCAGTAAGTATTTTGCGCCAATTATGGTAGTGGCGTACTCGTATATGGCGTTAGTGCCTATAATACAGCCAGCCGTTATTAAGTGCCTAACCACCAAAAAGGAAAGGCAAATTCGTATGCAATACAATAGTGCAAACGTATCGAAAACCACTAGGATTTTGTTCCCGATATTTATCACGCTTATTGCAGGTTTGTTTGCCCCTATGAGTGTGTCGCTAGTAGGCTGTCTAATGTTCGGTAACTTGATTAGGGAGTGCGGAGTTTTGGATAACCTATCCGAAACGGCGTCAAAAGTACTTAGCAACCTAATTACCTTGTTACTTGGTATTAGTATTGCATCTCAAATGAAAGGCGAAAACTTCTTGCAAACGCAAACGCTTATGATTATGGCGTTAGGTCTAATGGCTTTCATTTTGGATACGGCAGTTGGCGTAATTGCTGGTAAAGTATACAATATTTTTGCAAAAACCAAAATCAACCCTATGATAGGCGCAGCCGGTATATCGGCGTTTCCTATGTCGGCAAGGGTAGTGCAAAAACTTGGTTTGGAGGCAGATAGGACGAACCACTTACTTATGTTCTCTATCGGCTGTAACGTGTCTGGGCAAGTAGCGTCGGCAATCGCTGGTGGCATTATACTTAGCCTAATGTTATAGGAGGCGGATATGTTTAACTACTTTTTAATGGCAAGCGCAGTAGAACAAGCAGCAAATATTTTGTGGAAAGGTATGCTTGCTATGATAATAGTCGTAGCAGTGCTTGTAATAATAATGTACGTATTCAAGTTCGTGGATAAAAAGAGAGCAGAAAACAAAAAGAAAAAAGCCGAGGCAAAAGCCCTAGAAGAAAATAATAATCAGCCCGAATAAAAAATAAAATATACGAAAACGCTACTAAACAGTGGCGTTTTTTATTTTATCGTTATATTTATAAATATATAATATTTTTCTATATAAAGCAAATTCAAAAATAAACGACGTCGGTTTTGAAATAAAAATAAATATTAAAAAATACGTTATTGACAAAAGAATAAAGAGTGGTATAGTGAAAGTAGAAATAAAAAATTAACGATAGAAGATTTATAGCATAAGGAGGTGTGTATGAAGAAAAAAATTACGGCAATTATGCTAACGCTAACGGCAATAGGCTTGGTATGTTTAACGGGCTGCACGAATACGGGCTATCAGCCAAGTAGTAATGAAAATTATTACGAGATAGACGGCGTGTACAGAGTGATAAAACTGAAAAATAGCGAGCCCGAAAAAATAGAAAAATTTCCACTACATTCGTATATGCCAAGAATAAACGGCGACGCATTCGAAACCTTTACGGCAACGGTAGACTGTGGACTAACTGCAAACGATATATTATTTCAGGATGGCAGTACTATAAATAGAAAAGGCGTAGAGCAAGTGTACAAATTGATAGGCGTAGAAAACAAATCGGCAATAGCAAATGAGTTAACACACGGCAATTTAACAGGTTTGAATACATATAACGAGTGGAGTAAAAAATCAAATTCGGGATATACGTTTAGACCTGCTGATTATGAAAAAGGGGCAGTTGTAGGAATGCGTGGTAACGTAAAAGTGTACACGATAACGTACGAAGATAGGTCTAAAACCGACGGAACGAAAGTGGCGGAAGGTGAGTATCAAGTGATTTTGATAGACGGAACGCCGTGGGTTGATATATTCGTAATATAAATAAAACAAGCAAAAACGCTACTAAACAGTGGCGTTTTTTATTTTATCGTAAATCGTATTGCCAAGTGAAAGAGCGGTAGTGTAATCTTAAACACAATGGTTTTATAAAAGTATACGCAATAAGAAAAACGATTACACAACGAAGGGAATTAGAAAAGCGTTAGAATTTTAGATTTTGTAGTAACGAATTAGGTAAAAGCCGTCAACTAGCAATAAAAACACAAGTATTGATGTTACGAAAAGAAGTTTATAATATGAACGTGGTAAAAACGCAAAAAAAAGATACCCATACGGGTATCTTGATTTTTATTATTCAGCGTCGTATGGAAGAAGTCCCATTACTCTTGCTCTTTTGATAGCAGTTGCTAGCATTCTTTGGTGCTTAGCGCAAACGCCACTCATTCTTCTAGGAACGATTTTACCTTTTTCGGTAACGAACTTTCTTAGTTTAGCAACGTCCTTGTAATCGATCTCTTCTACTTTATCAACGCAGAAAACGCATACCTTTTTCTTAGGCATTCTTCTTTGAATTTTCTTTTCTTCGCTCATTTTTACACTCCTTTATTATTAGAAAGGCAATTCTTCGTCTTCAACGGCTTTCATACCACTGAAAGATGAGGTTGGAGCAGCAGGAAGTTCTTCAAATTCGTCTTCGCCAAGTTCGTTCTTGGTGGATAGGAATTGTACTTCGTCAGCGTTGATTTCGGTGGTGTACCTTCTTACGCCGTCTTGCTCGAAACTGCCTGTACGAATTGAACCACATACAGCGGCTTTGCTACCTTTTTTAAGGTACTTAGCGCAGTTGTCTGCCGTAGCACCCCAAACGGTGATAGTTAAAAAGTCTGCTTCTCTAACGCCTTGCGAATTAGCAAATTTTCTTTGTACTGCAAGGGTGAATCTGCATAGAGATTTGCCGTTTTGAGTTGCGCTCAATTCTGGATTTTTTGTTAAATTTCCAATTAAAAATACTTTGTTCATACTTTCTCCCCTTATTTGCGTAGTAGCATAGAACGAACGATAGCATCGTCGATTCTCATCTTACGCTCTAACTCAGCTGGAACGGTTGCTTCAGCCTTGAAGTTCATTAATACGTAGTATCCTTCGTTTTTGAAGTCGATAGTGTAAGCGAACTTTTTAGTTCCCCATTTGTCTACCGAATCAACAACGCCACCTAAACTTTCAACAAGTGCAGAGTATTTGTCTACAACTGCTGCCTTAGCGTCGTCTTCAAGCTCGTTTTGGATAATGTACAATAATTCGTAATTGTTCATCGTTATACCTCCTTTTGGACTAATGACCGATTGCTCGGTAAGGCAGTAGAAAAATTCTACTGAAACTTACATATATTATATTAAATAAGTATTATTCTGTCTAGCAAAAATAAGTGTAAAAGAAAATTTACCCACAAAAAATCCCTAATTTATTGCATATTTAGGCTCTTTTGCAGTTTTTTCTTGATTTTTTGAATGGTATTATCCACACTTTTGTAGTCCAGCGACAACGCCGACGCTATTTCTTGGTAGGTTAGTCCGTCCAAATAAAGTTTTAATACGGCTAGTTCCTTCTTAGTTAGCGTGGAGTATATTACGTTTACAAGGTTTGCGTATTGTTCGTTTGCTATCGCTATCGTTTCTGCACTATCTATACCGCTTGTAAATAGGTCTATCAAAAAAGCCCCGTTCACTTCGTCTTGCTTGTTGTAACTAACGCTGGTATTAAGTGGCTGATTTTTCAGCCTATTTGCCGATTTTATTGCATCTAAAATAGAGTTTCTTATGCAGGATATTGCGTAGGTCTTAAAGGACGATTTCTCTTTTGAAAAAGTATTTATTGCGCCGTACAGCCCAAGCATACCTTCTTGAATTAAGTCGTCGCTATCTGCCCCGATTATGTAAAAACTACGGGCAGTTTTCTTTACTAAGTAACTGTATTTTCTTAGTAGATAATCGCAAGCGTCGTGATTTTTTTCGGCAAGGCTTACGATTTGTTCGTCGGGTAGATTTTCAAAACTTTCCATTATTTAGTCCTTTGGCGAATTGCTTCGTACAGGATTGCTCCCGTTGCTACCGATGCGTTTAGCGAGTTTATTTTGCCAAATTGCGGTAAGGATATTACTCCGTCGCACAGTTTTCTAGTAAGGGCTTTTACCCCCGTATTTTCGCCACCGATTACTATTGCTATATCGCCCGTTAGGTTAGTGGTAAATATATTTTCGCCGTCCATATCTGCACAAAATACCGTTACGCCGTTATCTTTTAGCCACCTAATAGTGTCGTTTATATTGGTTACTTTCACTACGCTAACGTGCTCTATTGCCCCTTGGCTAATTTTGGCTACCGTGTCGGTTACGCCGACTGCACGGTGCTTTGGAAGTACTATTCCGCTTACCCCACAGCACTCGCCCACACGGATAATGCTACCTAGATTATGCGGATCTTCGATACCATCTAATATTAGCAAAAACAAGGGTTTATCGTTTGATTTTGACGTATTAAACACGTTTTCTAGCGTATCGTAGGTGTAATCGCTAGTTACTGCAAGTATCCCTTGATGACGCTTTGTTACCGAATTTTTGTCTAGAACAAACTTATCTACGAAAGTAACGGGTATCTTTTTTGCTCGTGCTTTTTTGGTTAGATCCACAAGTTCGTGGTTAGCGTTGTTTTTTTCAACGTACATTTTTTCTACGTTGCGATTAGAGGCAAGTAGTTCTCTAACCGGATTTTTACCTTCTATTATCATTTAGAGATTCTCTCCTTAGTCTTACGTCGCTTGCTTTACCGCAAGTTTTTACGCCCTCAGGGCATTTTCCTTGTATACAGCCGGGACCTGCGTTTTTGAATACGTTAGGGGCAATTTGTATTACTTGTTGTAGCATTTGCCAACTAACTTCACGTATTTCCCATTGAGCACGGTTACAGCAACGCAAACCGAAAAAGTGCAGTAGTTCACGTGCGTTCATAGTAACCACCATTTTAGTTTCCGATGCGTTAGGAAGTACGAATCTTGCGTCCTCGTTACTGCTTTCCATTTTTCCACCTAATGCTTCTTGCCACTCGGTATACCAAGTTTGCATAGTTTGCATTTGTGTGTTGAATTTATCTACTGCATCTTTGCCTAGCGCCTCTATTGCGGGCGGAATTATATAGTTAAAGGTTTCGCCTTCTTCCTTGGTCGCGCTTACGTAACGTTGGCTTTTAACCGAAAAACTTGCTATTCTGTGGCGAGTTATTTGAGCAAGTAACGCCCTAGATACTCCTTCTATACCAAAGGTGAAACTTGCGTGTTCAAAAGCGGACAAATGCCCCATATCAAGTAATCTTGATATAAATTTTGCGTTGTCCTTGCTTTCGGTAGAGTGTTTTAGGTCCACTATATCAGCGTCGCTATAACACAATTTAGCGGCAAGCGCAATGGTTTCTTCCGGGTTTTCAGTGTAACGAATAAGCGTTACGAATGGTTTTACTTGGCTCATTTTTCTTCCTCCGATTCTGCATATTGTAAAAGATAATTTAGTCTTTCGTGGTTAGCGGTAAGGTACAAGTAGCCTATTACCGCCTCGTATCCGCTTGCTTGCTTGTAGTCGGCAAGGCTAGCGTTTTTTGCGCTCGATTGCACGTTGCTGTTTCTAGCACGCTTAAATATTGCTAGTTCTTCCTCGGTTAGCACGCTAAGTAGCGATTTAATTTGTTTTGCCTGCGATACTGCTTTTACCTTTTCGGTAGTCCTTTTATGCAGTTCGTTTGGCTGTAGGGTAGAAGTAAGCACAAGTTTCGTCCTTACGTACAAAGTTTGCACTCCGTCCCCGATAAAAGCAAGCACCAAAGGGCTAATTTGTCTTGCCTCGTCCTTGCTGATATTAGATAACAAATTTGGTAAAAAGTCTAACATTATCTCTCCTTACGTTGTTGAATATATATATTATAGCATACATAATATAAATTGCTAACTGTTTTTATCATTGACATATATAAAGTAGTGATATAAAATAAAAACTAGTAGAGGAAGTTATGGATAGAAATAACAAAAAATTCGATATAGCGCTCACCGTCGTCTCGGTGGTTTTGTTCCTAGTGATACTACTTGGAATAGGTGGTGGAGTATTTTATTTTTGCTATATAGATAGCATATCTATTCAAAACGGCGACGAAATGGAGATGGCTATTTCGGACGTCGATTTAATTACGGTGCAATTCCCGGACAAAATTTATATAAATAAAAACGTAAGTTTCAAGTCCTCAGATCCTAGCGTGGTATCGGTGGACGACAATGGAAAAATTACGGCGCTTAAAGTAGGTAAGGCAACTATTACTGCAACTACCGAGTTTTTTAGTAGGACTGCATTTATTAACGTTACGGTAAAATACGGCGAGCCAACCGAAGTGAAGGTGAAGGTAAGCGAAAACGAGAAACAATACGTAGGAAACGAGGGCAAAGAAATAGTCTTTAACGCCGAAACCTATCGAAACGGATTTTTATCGCAAGACCCTGAAACCGTATCGTTTAAGTGGGAAATTTTTGAAAACGGCAAGTTAATTAAGACCGAAACGGAAAATACGGGCAAAATTAGTTATATTGCTAAAACGGATACGTACAAGAAAATAACGGCAAAGGCAACCGTTATAATTAGTGGTAAACAGACGAATATTTTTAGCGAGCAAAACGCTTTCGTTTACGATAAACTTACCGAGCAAGATATTACGCTAACCTTCGTAAACGGCGAAAAAGCAGTAATGGGCGAGGAGATTTTCGTAAGGGCAAATCTGTCTAGTACGGTAGATAACGGCAATATTCCTACGTGGAGTTACAGCGTAAACGGTGGAATAAAAGAGAAAATAGATAGTAGCGGACTAACGACGAGTTTGTTTGTAGATAAAAAGGGTACGTACGAAATAACGGTTACCTTTACTGAGGAAAACAGAACGATAACTAAGTTTGTGCAAATAGAAAGCGAATATCACCAAATAGACGAAATAATAGTTACGCCTAGTAGCGTAACGCAAGCTGAAAACGACCTTACGCCGATACTTTTAGAAGTATCGTGGCACAAGTACGCTATGCCTGGGCAAAAGGTTACGATTGTTTTTCAAGGTAAAGACGCTAGTGGCAACGCTAAAACCTACACGCTAGATAAATTAGCAGATAGAAACACCGTGGCAGTGAACTTCGATGCCGAAAGTAGTGGCGGCAAGGTAAATATTTACATAGACGACGTATTTACGGGCATAGTGATAGACGTAAACGATACGTATATAGTAAAGGCGACTGCTCATATCGGTGACGTTAGGTCTAACGAATTTACGTATAAGATAGGGTACGGGGAAATAACTAATCTAAAAATAACGGCAAGTACGGACGACGTGTTCGATAACGCCGAAAGCGATGCTATATTAGGACGAAACAATTTGGGCGATAGCGTGGCGGTTAGGGCAAGTATTTACCCGAAATACGCAGCGGGCGACCTAGTTTGGTACGTAAACGGAAGTCAAGTTACGGCGGACGGCAGAACGTACGACTTAAATTGTCAAAGCGTAGGCGAATATCACGTATATTGCGAAACGACTGACGGAAGAGTAAGGTCGAATACCTTGTCAATTCCGTCGACGAATACCTCCGTTAGCAACGATATATTGCGCCACTTGGGTATGGTAAACGGCAGAAGCGTAAATAAGTACGTTACTTGCCAAAGCGATATTGACGCAATACTTGAATATTGTTTCTTAAATTACGGAAACAGCGCAAACATAAATTTGTATATTGATACTTGCATGCAAGATATATGGGCAAGTCACGGGGACAGTGCTTATCAAGGTGAAAGATATTGGGTTAATGTTGGATACGGTATATACTACGTAAGTTCGCAAGGAAACACTGTAAGCGAAGTTCCGTATACTATTGGTGATTCAAATAGGGATTCTATATCAAGGGCTTTTTATCGGGTAGGTTATAGCGGAAATTTCCAAGGTGAAATACTGCAAAAAAGCACGCTTAATAAAGAGAGTACTTTCAATTTTGCGTTGCTACCCGTAGAAACTCCTACGAAAGTATCCTCTCAAAAGGCAATGAAACAAATTAAATCGGGTGGAAGTTCTACGCCTCCGTATTCAAAGGTGGCAGGTACTAACGAAAGGACGTTTGCTATTGACGAAATAGAGCAAACGGTAGAGGTATCCTCTAGTAGCGAATTGTTTGACGCGGTTTCAAATGGATTTAGACCAATGTGCAAAGTGGGTAGTATGGCAGACAAAATATATAATGAAGCAAGAAAAGTGCTAACTACCTATTTAACGGATACGGCGACCGACCTTGAAAAAGCAAAATTTATTTACGATTGGATTATTTGGGAAGTTACCTACGATTATGCGGCAACTGAAATAAATTCGACTGACGTAAACGAAGCAATGAGATATTCTGCGTACCATTTAGAAGGCGTATTTAGTATAGAGGGTACGATATTTGATAAGCAAATAGCCGTATGCGACGGACGAAGCAAGGCGTACTTATTAATGTGCGCAATAGAGGGTATCCCTTGTATAAGGGTTGCAGGCACTTGCTACGACTCCAAAACGGGCAAAAACGCAGGCGGACACGCTTGGAATAAAGTGTACTTAAAAACTTCTGAAAAAGACGAGAAAGGCGCTTGGTACGTGGTGGATACTACGTGGGGTGACGGTAAAGTAAGGTACGGATTTGAAGAGGTAGAAATGTATACTGACGATTTTTTCCTAACTACTGATAATTATCACAATAACAACCGTAATTTATCGTACACTTGCATAGAAGACGAAACTCCGTACGATATTCCTAGGGCAGTAACGGAGTACAACGGCTTTTAATAAGAATAAATATTCGTTTTTTGCTAAAACTATTACCGAGGTGAATATGAAAACGGACAAACTAATTCAAACCGTATACTCGGGATGTACGATGGCGGCGGACAGCATAACTAATCTAAAAGAGTACGTAGATAACGAAGAAATGCTGGACCTGTTAAACAAACAGCAAAACAAATATTACAAGTTAAAGGGGAAAGCAAAACTCATTTTGGAAAAGATGGGCGTAAGCGAACTTTGCGATTTAACAAAGGCAAAAATGATGGCAAAATGCGTAATGAAGATGCGTATGATGACGAATAGAACGAAAGAAAAGGTTGCCAAAATGCTTAGCGAAGGGGCAAACCAAGGACTTGAAGATATTGCCATTATGGAAAATTTGCTTACCGAAAAAGGAGAGCAAATACCAGAAATTGCGCTTGAATACAGGAAGTTGTTGCTAAGTAATAAAAGTATGCTTGAAAAATACTTGTAATAAATTATTTTTTAAGCAAAATAGTCAGTTTTGAAAATAGTTGCCTAAGTTTTGACGGGCAACTTTTTTTAAGCCTATTTATAACTTTACGTAACAAGGCGTCTACGAATTTTACGTATACGGATATTCCAAGCAAGAAAAATACGGCTTGGTAAAACCTAAGTATTCCGTCCTGATAATTTGCGTAAAAATAAAAAAATACGGCAAAGCAAATACAAGCCGATACTACGTCTAAAATACAGGCAAAAAACCTAGGAAAGCAAAAGAATTTGCCTAGCCTATTAAACGATTTATATAATAAAGCAGAAATTAGCCCAAAGGCAAAATAAATTAGCCCAAAGGTAACTTCTACGCCTACGTTTTGTCCCATTATTTAAGTAGTTTTTTAACAAAATTGCCGTTTAATACGCCGTTTTGGTATCGTAAAGCCTTGATTGTGCCGTTTGCCTCAATAACGCCGTTAACGGTATCTATTTTGAAAAGTTCCATATTTTCGCCGTCAACTACAAGGTGCTTGCCTTCTAGTTTTAGTACTATTTTCGTTTTGGAGTAGGACTCTACTTTTTTCACTCCCGTAACGGCTAATTTGTTTGTAATATGTATTGCGTGTTCCATAAATTCCCCCTACCGATATGGTATGTACCGTTGCTTTTGGTTATGCACGTAAAGTAAAAAAGCAACTAGCAATATTTTTAGATAATCGCGCGTTACTTGACTATAATATTAAAGTATTATAGAATATAGAAGATAAAGAGGTAAAGCGTGATAGGTGTTATAGACGTAGGTAGCAATTCGGTTAGGCTGATGCTACTAGGCAAGGATTATAAAAGTAAGCAGGTAGAAACTACGGGGCTAGCAAGGGGTAGTTACGACGGGTTTCTAAAAGACGATGCAATAAATAGAACGCTCTCAGCGATACTTATGTTTTGTAACGTAAGCAAAGAAAATAACGTAGAAAGGACGTATATTTTTGCAACCGAGGCGGTAAGAAGTAGTAAAAACGGCGTAGACTTTGCTAATAGGGTTAAAGAATTAACGGGGATAACCGTGCAAATTATACCTAGCGAAAGGGAAGCGGAAATGGGCTTTTACGGAGCGCACCAAAAGGGCGTAAGTCTAGTACTAGATATAGGCGGAGCAAGTACCGAAATAGTAGTAGGTAACGACGAAGAACTCATTTATAAAAAAAGCCTTCCTATCGGCGTGGTTAGGATAAAGGACGCCGTAGACCAAGGCGAAGATATTACGGCGTATATTAAGTCTGTAATAAAAGGTTACGGCGAAGTACCTACGGCTGACGAGTACTACGCAATAGGCGGTACGGCAGGCACTATCGTTGCGATTACCGAAAAAATGGAAAAGTACGACCCTACGATAACGCACGGCTACAAACTGAAAAAAGAAGTCGTAGAGTATTGGACAGAAAAAATGAAAAATATGTCGTTGGACGAAATAAAAGCCCTTAAAGGTATCGACGTAAAGAGGGCAGAGATTATAGAAGGCGGAGTAAACTTACTTCTTGCCGTTATGGATACGCTAAAAATAGATGAGATTACGGTAAGCGAGAATGACAACCTAGAAGGTTTCGTGTATTGCTACAACGTAAAGTATTAAGGAGATAATATGGAAAAAATTACTTCAAACGAACTAAGAAAAGCATTTTGCGATTTTTATATCAGTAAGGGGCACGCCCTTATCGGCTCTGCGTCGCTTATACCCGAAAACGACCCGACCGTACTGTTTACTACGGCTGGAATGCACCCACTCGTACCGTATTTGCAAGGAGAACCACACCCACTTGGCAAAAGGCTATGTAGCGTGCAAAAGTGCGTAAGAACGGGTGATATAGACGAAGTTGGGGACAAGAGTCACTGCACGTTTTTCGAGATGCTTGGCAACTGGTCGCTTGGTGATTACGGAAAAGAAGAAGCGATAAATTACAGCTATGAGTTTTTGACTAGCGTATTAAAAATAAATCCTGATAATTTGGCGTTCACGGTGTTTGCCGGCGACGAAAACGCACCAAGGGACGAAGAGGCTATCGAGTGCTGGAAAAGCCACGGAATAAAGGACGAGCAAATTTTCGCTTTGCCAAAAGAGAACAACTGGTGGGGTCCTGCCGGTCTTACCGGACCTTGCGGAACGGATACCGAGATGTTTATAGATAACGGCGCAGAAAAATGTAGCGACGAGTGTTCGCCTGCCTGCGATTGTGGAAAATATCTTGAAATTTGGAACGAAGTATTTATGCAGTACGACAAGCGTGAGGACGGAAAATTCTTACCGCTTAAACAAAAAAACGTGGACGGCGGAATGGGGCTTGAAAGAACGCTTTGCATACTTAATGGTTATAAGTCGGTTTACGATACCGATTTGTTTTCGGGGGTAATTAAACTAATTGAAAGCCTAAGTGGTAAAAAATACGGCGAAGACGAGGCTACCGATAAGGCGATTAGAATTATTGCCGACCACGTAAGAACGGTTACCTTTATTATGGGCGACCAAAAGGGCGTCGTTCCTAGCAACGTGGACCAAGGCTACGTCGTAAGAAGGCTGATTAGAAGGGCTGTAAGATACGCTAGCACTTTGGAAATGGATAGCGACAACCTTGTAGAAATATCCAAGGCGTATATCGAGCAGTACAAAGATATTTATCCTGAACTTGTACAAAATGCAGAGAAGGTAACGACGGAACTTAAAAAGGAAATAGACAAATTCCAAAAGACCTTGCAACAAGGACTAGGCGAACTTGAAAAGGTGCTAAAATTCGTTAAGGACGGAAAACTTAACGGCAAAACGGCGTTTAGATTGTATGATACGTTTGGTTTCCCTATCGAAATGACGGTTGAACTTGCAAAAGAAAAGGGATTTACCGTAGATATGGAAGGATACAAGCAAGCCGAGGAAAAACATAAACAAGCGTCAAAAGCAGGCGCTGAACAAAAATTTGCAGGTGGACTTGCCGATAATCAAGAGGCAACTACCAATTTGCATACGGCAGCACATTTAATGCTTGCAGGACTAAGAAAATTGTTTGGCGAAAATACTAACCAAAGGGGTAGTAATATAACTGCTGAAAGGCTAAGATTTGATTTTAACCTAGATAGGAAAATGGAAGCAGACGAAATTAAAAAGGTGGAGGATTACGTAAACGAAGCAATCCAAAACAAAGTGCCCGTCGTTATGGAAGAAATGCCTATTGAAAAGGCAAGGGAGATAGGCGCAACGGGAATATTCGACAACAAGTACGGCGACGTCGTAAAGGTGTATACGATAGGCGAGTATTCGAAGGAAATTTGCGGAGGCCCGCACGCAAAAAATACGGGCGACCTTGGTACGTTTAAGATTGTTAAGGAGCAAAGTAGTTCGTCGGGAGTAAGAAGAATAAAAGCAATATTAACGAAATAAAGGCTAGCGTAAAAGATAAATTCAAACGCCTTACTATCAGTATTTAGTGGTAGTTAAGGCGTTTTTATTTGCAACGATTACGCCTAATCAAGTAAAGCGTATGCCAAAAATGCTTTTAATTCGACAAGTGAAAATAATCGAATATAAAAATAACAATAGATAACGCAATAAAGAGAAAATTACTTAGCGTTAGGGGAAGTATAATTGAAGTCAAATTCAACCTAATAGAAAAATAATATTTTCAATATGTCAAAAGGAAGTTTTTAGGTGTTGCACATGAAAGTATAATTCACCGGAAATAAAAAAAGACGGCGATTGCCGTCTTTTATCAGTTGTATTCTATTTACAAATTAGTCCTCAGCATAGTTTGTAAAGTAGTTTTGGATAAGGATAATAGGAGTACCCTTGTCGCCACTACCACTAGTAAGGTCGCACAAACTACCTAGTAGGTCGGTTAGGCGTCTTGGGGTAGTGCCCAAACTCTCCTTTTTAGCAAATAGGTTCTTTTCCTTGGTTTTGATTAGGTTTTTAATTGCTTCCTTAGCGTCGTCGCCAGATAGGTCGCCAATGCTGTTATCGGCAAGATATTTAAGTTTTACTTCGTTAGGAGTACCTACTAAACCTGCGGTATAAGCAGGGCTTACAACGGGGTCGGCAAGTTCCCAAATTCCACCAACGGGATCTTTGAACGCACCGTCGCCGTATACCATAACTTCTATATTTTTGCCCGTTTTTTCTAGTAGCAAGTCGTGAACGCTATCAACGAAAGTTTGGCAATCTCTTGGGAAAAGTTTTACGCTATTATCGGTTGCCATATTAGAGCCAAGAAGACCGCAAAAATCGTTGTATCCGCTACCGTCAACTGATGCGTTTAGTATATCGTCAAGGCCAAGTACTACTTTTGCGCCGTTCTCTTTAAGGATGCGTTTGCTTCTTTTTCTAGTGTGGATATCGGCAGTGATTACCTTGTCGGTATATTTTAGTATTTCGGTTAGGTTGTTTGCTAGTATAACTTCGCAGTTAGGGGCAACTTCCTTGTAGATTTTAATGTAGTCCATGCCCGTAAACGGATGTTTTATTTCGCCAAACGTTTTGTAAATTTCGTCGCCAACGAAAACGTCGCTGTACGGATTTATTTTTAATTCGTCGATTAGTTCGGTATCAAATAGTGCGTTACCAACTTCGTCTTTTGGGTAGGAAAGTTGGATAATTAGTTTGTCTACGCCCATAGATATACCTTTTAATAGCGTTGCAAAACGGTTACGTGATAAGATAGGGAAAACAAGTCCAACGGTGCCTCTTCCCGTTTTAGTAGCAACGTCCTTTGCTATTTGGTCGATAGTTGCGTAGTTGCCTTGCGTTCTTGCAACGATAGATTCGGTTACGCCAACCACGTCTTTGTCTTGGAATTTAAATTCGCCTTCTTTGCTTGCGCTAAGTAAACTATCAACGACGATTTGAACAAGGTCGTTACCTTTTTTGATAATAGGTGCTTTAATTCCTCTTGCTATTACGCCAACGTTTTTCATTATTTTCTCCTTATATTTGCTATATAATATTTATTATTAGCAATAATATAAAATATTTCATTGATTTTTCGCTACGTTTACATTATAATGGCATTAGTGATTAAAATCAACAAAATACGATATAACTAGTTTTTATACGGATATGAGAAAATAGGATAGTATATGAAAGTAAATTTTGAACTGTACAAAGTGTTCGTAAAAGTTGCCGATAGTGGTTCGCTAACAAAAGCGGCTAAGGAATTGTATCTATCACAGCCTGCAATTTCTAAATCTATCAAGCAACTAGAAGAGCAACTAGGCGGAAAACTATTTAACCGTACAACCAAAGGTATGGAACTTACCAAGGAAGGTAAAATGGTGTACGACTACGTAAAACAAGCCACGGAGCTCATCGATATGGCGGAGTATAGGCATAGTCGGTTAAAAAATATTTCGACGGGACTTGTAAATATTGGCGCAAGCGATACGATTTGCAAAGGGTATTTATTGCCAATAATTAAAAAATATCACAAACTATATCCCGACGTTATGTTTAACGTAACCAATCGTACTTCGAAAGAAACGATAAGTTTATTGAAAACGGGCAAGGTGGATATAGGCTTTGTAAATTTGCCCGTAGCCGATAGTTATCTAGATATTCAGCCCGTAATTAAAACGGAAGATATATTCGTATGCGACAAGGATTTTATCAAAAAAATTACTCATCCGCTTACCTTCGAGCAGTTAAACGAATTTCCACTTGTTATTTTGGAAACGCTGTCAAATTCACGTCAGCAGGTGGACAAGTATATCGAAAGTAAAGGGGCAAGCCTAAAACCTGCTATCGAACTAGGTAGTTTGGAGCTTGTTGCCGATTTTGCTAGAATAGGCTATGGCATAGGGCTAGTTACAAGAGAATTTGTAAGAAAAGATTTAGACGAAGGCACTTTGTTTGAAGTACCGCTTGTAGATAAACTGCCCGAAAGGAATATAGGACTAATAACGCTAAAAGATACTAATATGAGTTTTGCAGCACAAAAATTTGTAGAATTATTAAACGATTAAGAGGATAATATGAAGAGATTGACCGAAGACCACAAAATTACCGAGTTTTTTGGAGTAAACGTTTTCAACGACAAAGTTATGAAAAAGTATTTAGACGAGGAAACTTATCTAAGACTGAAAGAGGTAATCGACAACAAGGGAACTGAACTAAACAGAGAACTTGCCGATAAGGTTGCGCAAGGAATGAAAGAGTGGGCTACTGAAAACGGCGCTACTCATTATACGCATTGGTTTCAACCGCTTACGGGTACTACTGCTGAAAAGCACGATAGTTTTTTGGATTTTGATAGCGAGCAAGAGCCTATCCTATCTTTTAGTGGTAAAAGTTTGTCCAAGGGCGAGGCTGACGCAAGCAGTTTTCCGTCGGGCGGAATAAGGGCTACGTTTGAGGCAAGGGGTTATACCGTTTGGGATTGTTCTAGCCCTGCGTTTATAAAAAAGAGTGAAGGCTCTAACGGAGTATTATGTATTCCTACTGCGTTTTGCTCCTATAACGGCGACGTACTAGACAAAAAGACACCGTTACTTCGTTCTATGCAAGCAATAAACAGGCAAGCAAAAAGAATGTTAAAACTACTTGGTAAAGAGGTAGATAACGTATATCCTAACGTAGGTGGAGAGCAAGAATATTTCTTAATAGATAGAAAGGACTACTTAAAGCGTGACGACCTTAAAATTACGGGCAGAACGCTGTTTGGTGCAAAACCACCAAAGGGACAAGAAAAGAACGACCAATATTACGCATCAATAAAGGAAAGAGTTTCTCGTTTTATGGCAGAACTTGACGAAGAACTATGGAAACTTGGAATATACGCAAAAACCGAGCATAACGAGGCAGCGCCTAGCCAACACGAACTAGCGCCAATCTTTTCAACGGCAAATATTGCAACCGATCAAAACCAAATAATAATGGAAATGATGAAAAAGGTTGCGTATAAGCACGACCTTGCATGTTTATTGCACGAAAAACCTTTCAAAGGCGTAAACGGCAGTGGTAAGCACGACAACTGGTCGCTAACGACAAGCGACGGACAAAACCTATTAGAGCCGGGCAAATCACCGTCGGAAAACAAGCAATTCTTATTGTTCTTCCTAGCAGTTATAGGTGGTGTGGACGAGTACGCAAATTTAGTTAGAATGAGCGCTGCTTGCCCTGGTAACGACCAAAGATTAGGCGGAAACGAAGCCCCTCCTACGATAATATCGGTATTTATCGGCGAAATGCTAGAAGATATACTAAACAGTATAGAGCAAGGCACAACTAGTGGACAAAGAAAGAAAGAATACCTAAAAATCGGCTTGTCGGTACTGCCTGAACTTAAAAAGGATTATTCCGATAGAAATAGGACGTCACCGTTTGCATTTACGGGCAATAAGTTCGAATTTAGAATGGTGGGCTCATCGGTAACCTTGGCTACGCCTAATATCGTGCTAAACACTATCACTGCTGAAATGCTAGATAGAATGTGCACCGAGATTGAAGAGGGCCTTGCAAACGGGGAAAGCCTTGATACGCTAACTTCTAGGATAATTATTAGAAATATAAAAGAGCATAAAAAAATTATTTTCAACGGAAACAACTATACTAAAGAGTGGTACGATATGGCAAAAGAAAGAAAATTGCCAATACTACAAAATAGCGTAGATTGTTACGACGTTATGGTAGACCCTAAGGTAGTAGAACTATATCGTAAGCAAGGCGTATTTAGCCTAAAAGAACTTGAAAGCAGAAGGGAGATATATCTTGACAACTACATAAAGACGGTTAGGATAGAGGCAAATACTATGCTATCTATGATTAAAACCCAAGTTATGCCGGTGGTATTAAAATACGAGGGAAAACTTGCCGAAAGAGCAACGTTTATAACCAAGATAGACGAGAGTGCAGGCGAAGTTCATAAGGAAATTATAGGCAAAATAGACAGGAATTTGAAGGGCTTGTACGAAGTTAGCATAGATCTTGAAAAGGCTATCGAAAAGGCAGAGAAAATCACGGATATTAAGAAGCAAGCGATTTTCTTCTCTAACGATATCAACAAGCTTATGGACAAAGCAAGGGAGTACGCCGATACGTTGGAAATGCTATGCGACAAAAAAGAATGGCCGTTCCCTAACTACGCAGACATATTGTTTTACGAATAATAATTTTTTAGGAGAATATAAATGAATATTGACTGGAATGCCGTTGGACAACAAATAATGGAATGGCTACCCGGGGCGGGAATAATGCTTGGCAAATTCTTGCTTGTCGTAGTCGTTGGATATATCGTTGAAAAAATAGTAATGTACTTGCTTAGAAAAGTTTTGTACAAAACGAAAATGGATATTGCCGTAATATCCTTCGTGCTTAGCCTTACTAAGATAGTGTCAAAAGTTGCGGTGGTAATACTTGCACTTGGTGCGTTGAATCTAGACGTAACGGCGTTAACTGCATCGCTAGGTATGTTTGGTGTTGCGTTGTCGGTAGCGTTAAAGGATACGCTAAGCAGTATTGCAAACGGACTAAACATTATTGTAAACAAGCCGTTCAAAAATGGCGATTTTGTGGAAATCGGCAGTTATAGCGGTACGGTCGTTGGCATAAAAATTATGTCGACCGAACTTATTACATCTGATAATAAGACGGTAGTAATACCTAACAATATGGTTAATACTTCTGCACTTGTAAATTACAGCACGCAAGAAAGTAGAAGAATTGATATAGATATGGAAGTTGCCTACGGTACGGACGTAGAACTTGTAAAAGACGCTATGTACGAAGTGGTAGACGCTAATAAAAAGGTTAAACCGTATCCTGGTATTCAAATTTTACTGGATAGTTACGGGTCTAGTGCAATAAAATTCAAGGCAAGATTTTGGGTAAATACCGAAGATTATTGGGACGTTTATTGGAGCGTTAAGGAAGAGATGGTAAAAAGTTTTAACAAGTACGGAATTCAAATACCGTTCAATCAACTTGACGTACACCTAAACCCCGTAGTAGAGGAAAATACCGACGGAACACGTCCGCCACAAAGACCGCTTGAACCACCTATGCCACCCGTCGTAGAAGAGACTGAAAAAATTTCGCACTTGAAGAAATTGGATAGTATTCTTAACGATAAATTCTCGAAAAAGGTAGAAAAGGAAGAGGTAAAAAGGGAAAAGAAATTAGCAAAATTGCAAAAGAAACAAGATAAAAAATTGGAGAAACAAGGGAAAACTTTGTCCGAAACCAAAGTCGACGTGAATATGGAAGTAGATAAGGACGACGAAGAGGAGTAAAATGGCCTTTAAGAAAAAAGAGGAAAAGGAAAAAGAAATGAAAGGTTTTTTTGCAAAGAAAAGTAACGATAAAAAAGACGCTAACTTGACTAGCAAGAAGGATTCCAAAACCGATATTCTAAACATTGATAGCCAAAGCGAAGAAACGAAAAAAACCGAAAACGTTTTGCTAGAAGATAGTGAGGTTTTACCTAACGAAACGACGGAACAAGAAGGTGGGAAGATAACGGCGAAACCTTTGCAATTTAACGTGCCTATTTTTAGCGAAACCGACGAAAGCGACGACGAGTACGACGGGGAAGAAACGGTTGAAGAAGTGCAAGGGGATAGCGCAGAGGATTGCGTAAAAAGGGGTTTGGAAGTAGCCGAAGAGATACGAGATTCTAATCCTAGTAGACTATTAGGAAGCAAGGGTGAAAGGAAAACGGCAAACTTTTTGCTAAAAAGAACCGAGGAAATTTTTGGCACTAAAGGCAAGGTAGAGCCCTTTTACGTAAAGAATTTTGCCTACAACTTCGGTATGCTTATTTACGGTGCGTTTTTCATACTTACTCTTTTGGTGTACTATTTCAGCCCGATAACCGCCGTGTTTATCAATTTTATAGGCGTAATAGGGCTTATCAATCGCCTTTTCTTCAAGGTGGATATGGTAGGGTATTTTGACAGAAAGTCCACGTCTTTTAACGTCGTAAACGAAATAAAGAGCAAAAGCGCAACTAAAAATACACTTATCCTTACCTCGAACTATTCTACGGCTAGAAAATGGAATTTTACAAGGCTGTTCAAGGTGAACTTAAAGGCGTTTTCCGTAATTGCTATCGTGTTGCTTTTGGTGGAAATCATTTGCCTTATCGTGCTATCTGCGGGCATAGTAAATCTAGGTCTTATAATATTTACGGGCATAATGGTAGGTATTCTTGCAGTATTTTGCATTGCTTTTTACGGGTATGGCAAAAAGAACTGCAAAAACGTAAAATACGGACTAACGGGCGTGGGTATGAACGTGGCAATCGTAGATTACCTAAGCAAACATAGGGACTTAATAGGCGACGGTACTAGCGTAGTATTTTGTTGCTTTGGTGGTGGAACGGACGGAGCAAACGGCTCTAAGGCGTTCGTTAAAGAACACTTTAAGATAAACGACGACTACAAAAAGGCTGTTGCAATAAACTTTGAAGCAGTGGTAAACGAAAACGAAGCGCTATATCTAGACGTGTACAAACGCAAGCACAACAAAGGTAGGCTTGCAAAAAAAGTTTACGAGGGTATAAACGCTAAGGGTGTAAACAAGGAAACGGGCTTAATTAAAGGCTATGCAACGACGCATTTTGGCGGTATCGGTGTGGATTCGGTTGGAATCGGTGTAAGTATGCGTAATATTCCACGAGATTTTAACAACGAAAAGGACGACAATTTGCCAAGTCAAGAAGAGTTTACAAAAAGGTTTGAAAGGTATCTCGGCGTGGTAGAGGAAATCTTAGAGGAACTAAAGGCTGAAAAATAACAAGTACGATTGAAAGATTGATAAAAGAGGGATTTTATCCCTCTTTTTTTTATATTCGTTTGTAAATACGTTACTAATCAAAGTGTAGCAAGTATGCGTATAACTAGCCGTTAGCACGCAAGATAAATTCGCAAGTAACGTTGAATAATATATAAGAATAAAGAGAGCGAACGCACTTATAAATACGTTACGAATTACAAAACTGCTTATTAGGAAAATGCAATCCAATTATTTTGTATATTATATATAGTATAGAATACTACCTTAAATGAATAGTCTAAATAACGGATAAAAATAGGGTGAATTACCTAAAAATTAACGAGATTAAGCAAATTGAAAAATAAAATAGAATAAAAAAAGAGCCTTGAAAGGCTCTTTATATTTAGGTGTCGTTTTAGAAATCAAGTTTCATATCGCCGTATTTTATCCAACCGATTTTTCTCATAAGTTCGCTACAAATTAGGGTGATTACGGCAGGAAGTACAATCATTAGCACAATTATTCCGCTCCATATCAAAGCAGGGTCTGAGCCGTTTGCGGTGCTTTGCGCTATCGTATCTATAATTCCTACGAAGCCGCTAGTACCCATACCACCACCACTAGAACCGCACATTAGCCTAAATCCGCAAGTAGAGATAGGTCCAAGGATAAAGCTTGCGATAATCTCTGGTAGCATTACGATAGGTTTTTTCATAATGTTTGGTATTTGTAGCATACTTGTTCCAATGCCTTGTGCAATCAGTCCGCCAAAGCCGTTTTCACGGTAACTTGTTACGGCAAAGCCTACCATATGGCAAGCGCAACCGACGGTAGCAGCGCCACCTGCAAGAAGTATTGCGTTTATGTCCGCCGTGCTATACGCTGACGGATTAGACAAAATAGGTGATGCTACGGCAATCCAAATTGCAGCCGACGAGGTTGGCATCGTAAGAAGTATACCCATAACTACTGCGATTACTATGCCCATTGCAGCCGGCGTTATAGCAGTTGCTTTTGCAACGCCAAGACCGATATAATCTACAAGTTTTACAAACGGCCAAGCAACGTAAATGCAAATTAACGATACTATGGATACAACGAACGGAATAAGTATAATGTCTATCTTCGTTTTACCACTTAGTTTATTTGCTATTTCAACGGCAAATACGGTGCATACGTAAGCGCCGATAGGGTTACCCGGAAGTAGGGCAATAGTGCTTATTGCCGTACCCGTTTGCCAAAAAGTGCCGTCTACGAATTTCATCGAAAAAGAGCCAACCATACCTGCTATTATCGCCGAAAACATAACTAGGTTAGAGGATTTTAGGGATTTTGCAATACCTATACCTATTCCTGCGCCCATCATTAAAGATGCGATACTGCCTAGTACGATAAGTGCGTTACCTACGGCAACGCCCGCAGGAGTATTTGCCTTTAATATAAGTTTACCTAATTCTTTTATAATTGTACCGATAATAAGGGTACAAAACAAACCTTGCGCCATACCTGAAAAAGCGTCTATAAAATACTTCTTGCAAAAGTTTTTAAGGTGTTGCTTTGGGGTAAGAGGAATATATTCCTCGTTGGTAGAGTTAGCTACGATATCACCCTCTGGTTTGTGGGTAGATTCTGCCTTTTTGTGAAATTTGAACATAACCTTCTCCTTAAAAATATTTAATAAAATAAGTATAACATTTTGTTAAAAAAATGTCTATTTATTTACTATATCTGTCGATATTTTTGCAAACGAAAAATATTAAGGGAAAACTTGTTAAATAGCAAAAAAATTTTCAAAAAAATTTTTTATTTTTTCAAAAAAAATCAAGGTATATGTTGAAATTAAGCAAATAATATGGTAGCATAAGAGTATATATTGAACACTAGAATAGGAGGATGTTCTTATGGAGAAAAACACAGTAACGGTAGCGCGCATCAATCTATTTGCGATACTTAGAAATATCGAAGATTTGTGCTCTATGGATAGTGTATGCAAGGATTTAATAAAAGACAAGAAGTTATCCGTTCAATTCCGCGTTCCTCAAGTTGGCATAGGTACGCTAAAATTCGAAAACGGCGCTTGCACTTTTGTTAGAGGTGAGTGTGGAGCAAGTTTGAAGTTGTATTTTACTTCGCCTGAACATTTTAACAAATTGATTGATGGTGAAAACACTGTTCCTATTTTCTACAACGTATTCCAAGTTGGTTTCTTGCTAAAAGAATTTATGGGCTTAGCAGATAGAATTAAGTATTATTTGCAACCTACCAAAGAGGAAAGAATAGAAAGATGCAAAGACCCTGAGTATTTCAAGGTAAGCACTACGCTACTTGCTTATACGGCATTTTTCGCAATGAGCGAAATTGCAAACAGCGACCCTGTTGGAAAGCTTATTGCAGGTCGTATTCCTGAGGGAATAATCCAAGCAACCATTTCAGACCCGAGTGGCGACGTAGGTATTTCGCTAGATATTGATGCAAAAGGTTATTTGACTACGTCAAAAGGTTGCGAAGAAGGCAAAGGCAGAGCGTTTATGAAGTTTGAAGACGTTGCTACTGCAAACGCAGTATTAAACGGCGACCTAGACGTATTTACCCCTATCGGCGAGGGAAAATTGTCGCTATTTGGCTACACCCCTATGCTTGATAATATGAGCAAACTACTAGGTTTGGTTTCCAAATACGTTGGTTAATAGGAGGATATTACAATGACAAAGATTAACGATTATACTAAATCAAGAGAATTATTCAAAAGAGCGTTAAACGTTATTCCTACGGGCGTATACGGACACCAAGGTCCTTCTAACTGTTGCGCTATTCCCGTAAGTGCGTTTCCTATGTTTATGGACCATGGCAAGGGATCTCATATGTGGGACGTAGATGGTAACGAATATATCGACTATATGTGCGCATACGGACCAAACGTACTTGGTTACTGCGACGAGGACGTAGATAAAGCCGCTATGGAGCAAATTGCAAAATGCGACTGTATCACCACTCCTTCTTATAAAGTATTAGAGTTTGCAGAACTTATGGTAGACACCGTAGATATGGCAGACTGGGCTTTCTTTGCTAAAAACGGTAACGACGTTACGTCGCTTGCTTGCTTGGTTGCAAAGGCTGCAACGGGCAGAAAGAAAATACTTATGTTCAAGGGTTGCTACCACGGAGTATCGCCTTGGACGCAAAAATTAGGATACGCTGGTATCGTTGAAGAAGACGTTGCAAACAGCATGTACGTTCATTGGAACGATATCGACGAATTAGAAAGAACTATTAAGGAGCATAAGGACGAAATAGCAGGACTTATCGCTACCCCTTACTTAATGCCTACTTGGGTAAACAGCGAAATGCCTGCCGAGGGATATTGGCAAAAAGTTCGTGAGTTATGTACGGCTAACGGTATCGTTTTAATTGTAGACGATATTCGTAACGGTTTCAGACTAGATACTCACGGTTCGGATAAATTCTTTGGAATTAAAGCCGACTTAATGTGCTTCTGTAAGGCGCTTGCTAACGGCTACAACGTTTCGTGTCTATGCGGTATCAACGACTTGAAGGCAGCAGTATCCGACGTATTCTGGACGGGTTCTTATTGGATGAGTGCAGTTCCGTTTGCCGCTGGTATTGCCTGCGTAAACAAACTAAGAAAAATAAACGGCGCTAAACTAATGCAAGAACAAGGTGAAAAGGTATTTGGTAAAGAAGGTTTGCAAAGAGTTGCAAAAGAAAACGGCTTTACCTTGACCGTTACCGGTGCAATGTCTATGCCTTATATCAGGTTAGAGAACGACCCTTCTACCGTTTTGCATCAACAATGGACGGCTGAAATGGTTAAGAGAGGCATTATGATTCACAATCACCACAACTTGTTTGTAAACTGCTCGTTAACCGACGCTGACGTAACAAAGACTTTGGAAATTGCAGACGAAGCATATAAAGTAGTAAAACAAAATAATAAATTGTAAGATATAGGAGGAAAATATGTTATCAAACGAAGAAAGGGCAAAATTAAAAGAGATTGCCAAAGATTTAAGATTAGATATCATTGATACCATGGGCTACGCAGGTGGCGCTCACGTTGGTGGTTCTATGAGTATGATGGATATCATGACGGTATTGTATTTCAAATACCTAAACGTAGACCCAAAAAATCCTCAATGGGAAGATAGAGATAGATTTATCTTGTCAAAAGGTCACTGCGCATTAGGTTATATTCCAACCCTTATGAAAAAGGGATTTATGGACAAAGAGGGCTTGAAAACTTTCAACCACTTCAAATCTCCGTTTGGAATGCACCCAGATAGCAACAAGATTCCAGGATGCGACGCATCTTCTGGTTCATTAGGACACGGACTACCTATGGCTGTAGGTATGGCTATCGGTGGTAAATTGCAAAAGAAAGATTTTAAGGTAGTAGTACTACTAGGCGACGGCGAGTGCGACGAGGGAAGTAACTGGGAAGCAAGTATGACTGCTAACCACTACAAACTAAACAACCTAATCGTAATCGTTGACCGTAACCACTTTATGATAGACGGTAACACCGAGGACGTTATGAAATTAGAGCCACTTGCAGATAAGTTTGCTGCATTTGGATACAACGTAATCAAGATTAACGGACACGATATAGACCAAATCGACGCTGCACTAGAAAAAGCGTGGGCAGCTACCGATGGACCTACTCTTATTCTTGCCGACACCATTAAAGGTAAGACGCTAGGCGGAGCATTAGAAGGAAAAGTTGTTTGCCACTACTGCTCACTAGATTCTAACCAACAAAAAGCGGCTAAAGAGAATATTATCAAATTATATGAGGAGGAGAAATAACTATGGCAGAAGTAACGACTGGAACCTCTTGGAACGTATATGACGCAAATACAATGTCCCCTGGTGAAATCTACGGACGTGTAATGACGGAACTTGCAAGAGAAAACGATAAAATAGTTGGCGTAACCGCCGACCTAGCAAAATCTACGAATATGGGTATCTTTGAAAAAGCATTCCCAGAGAGAGTTATCAATGTAGGTATTGCAGAGCAAAATATGATGGGTGTAGCAGCAGGTCTTGCTAAGGTTGGATTTACTCCGTTTGCATCTACGATGGGCGCATTTGCTTGTATGAGAGCAGGCGAGCAATTCAGAACTGATATTTGCTACCAAAAATTAAACGTAAAAGTAGTTGCTACTCATAGTGGTATTTCGTTTGGTGCAGCAGGTTCTACCCACCACTGTACCGAGGACTTCTCTATCGTTAAGGCATTCCCTAACGTAACGCTTATTGCCCCTGCAGACGGCGAAGAAACCGGTCAAGCAATCAAGGCAATCGTTGAGAAAGAAGGCCCTTGCTACGTAAGAATCGGTCGTGGTTTCGAGCTTCCTTGCCCAGAAACCGATAAGATTCCTTTCGAAATCGGCAAAGCAAAAACCGTTATCGACCCAGAGGGTGCAGACTGTACGATTATCGCTTGCGGTATTTGTGTTCGTCAAGCAGTTCAAGCAGCGCAAGACTTAGAGAAATATGACAAAATCAAGGTTAGAGTAGTTAATATGCACACTATCAAACCTATCGACGCTGAAACTATTATGAAAGCAGTAAACGATACGAGAAGAATTATCACTGTTGAAGAACATAACGTTATCGGTGGTCTTGGCGATTCAGTTGCAGCAGTTATTGCTGAAAGCGGAAAAGGATGCGCATTTACGAAAGTTGGTGTTCCTGACTGCTTTGCTCAAATTGGTTATCCAGAAGACTTGTATGCTTTCTACGGACTAGATTCAGACGGTATTGCCGATAAGGTAAGAGAAGTTATGAACAGAGACTTCGAGCAAGACGAAGTTTGGGAGGACGAGGTATAAAATGGCAACGCAAAATGAGAAAATTCAAGCAGAATTAATCCTTCGCTCGATTTTCCCTGTAATGAAAGTGCTAGTAGCCGACGACCCAAAAGTTACCGAGGCTTTTAAGGGCGTTGACGCCGTAGTACAAGTAGGTGCAGCGGAGCAAGGTGAAGATTATTTTGGTGCATATCTTGTTTTTGACAGTTCAAAAGAGCCAACGCAATGTCTTGACGTTAAACAAGGCAAATACGACGGCGAGCCAACTATCAATTTTGAATTCAAAACTATAAAAGATATGTGTGGTATGTTTACCGGTGCAATGAACGGCGCAATTATCGGTGCTATTCTTAAAACTTTGTTCAAAGGACACGCTGGCTTATTCCTAAAAGTAGTTACCAAATTATTCTTAGGTTTAACCAAAATGTTGCCTTCGTTCAATCCTAAGACCGATGCTGATAAGAAGATGAAATTAAAGTTATCACTTTACATGGTATCTTCGGCACTATCCGTTTACAACAAACTTGCCGACAAGTACGACGACCCACAAATTAAGGAGTACAGAGCGTGGATGCAACAACCAAAAAGGGTTTATCAATTTATCGTAGGCCCAGAGGAGAACCCAGACGTTGCGTGCTATTTGATGGTTCAAGCAGGTCAATCTAAGTGTGGACGTGGTATCTACGAAAGAAGAAGACCTTTCGTTACCTTCCATTTTAGAGACGTTGAGGGTGGTCTTGCCGTAGTTGGCGGAACCGTACCGTTTGTTGAAAGCGCAGAGAGAGGTTATATCACTATGATAGGCTCTCCTGAATACAGCGCAGTGCTAAACGACTATATGTCAAGAATCCAAGCAATCCTTCTATAAGAAATAAACAAAAATGCGAACTTCGGTTCGCATTTTTTTATTGCTTGTTTATTGTGTCGTTTAGTCACTATCAAATAGTTTTCTACGTATTGCTACTATTTTAGTAGAATAATTTTTTGAATACAGCTAAAACATTAAATTATAACGACCAGCTAGTAACAATGTTTGAGAGTGTCGTTATTTTGAATGCAACTAAAACTGATAAGAAAACAAAAAACGTTTGATGAGTTTGAGAGTAACGTTATTTTTGCGAATTTTTCGTTTTCTTTGTAGTAGCCGAATATCGTTTTTGAGTATAAAGAAATTTAGGTTAGAAAAATAGGGATAAAACGATAATAAATTCGCAAACGGAAAAGGTGAACGAGAAAAAACGAAAAGATAGGTCAAACGAATAGTAAATAAGCACTACTAATAAGCAAAAACGCAAAATTCGTTGCTATTTTTTCGTTGGTATTTTATAATAAATTGTAGAAATAATCTATATAAATAATATATTAAGGAGAAGTATGAAACTTGTAGTTTTGGACGGCGAAGCGTTTAACCCCGGTGATATCAGTTGGGACGAATTTAGGGCGCTTGGCGAATTTGAGTATTATCCAAGGTCAACGGCTGAGGAAGTAATAGAAAGAGGCAAGGACGCCGACGTTATTTTTACCAATAAATGCGTCATTGACAAAAAGGTTATTGATAGTTTGAAAAACTTGAAATACGTGGGTGAATTTGCAACGGGATATAACAACATTGATATAAATTATGCAAAAGAAAAGGGAATAGTGGTAACTAACGTTCCTAATTACTCTACCGATAGCGTAGCGCAAACTACCTTTGCGTTGCTATTAGAAATAACTACTAAGGTGGGTATGCACGATAAATCCGTAAAGGACGGCGATTGGTGTAAATGCCCTAATTTTTGCTATTGGCTAGACTCTTTAACCGAACTAAAAGATAAAAAAATCGGTATAGTAGGGTACGGAAATATAGGCAAAAAAGTAGCCGAGATAGCAAAGGCGTTCGGTATGCAAGTTTTCGTAAACTCTCGTAGTTATAGGGGCGAAGGATACTTGGATTTAGAAGAAATGTATAAAATATGCGATATTATCACCTTGCACCTGCCACTTACCGAACAAAACAAAGAAATGATAAACCGTGAAAGCATTGAAAAAATGAAGGACGGCGTAATAATCGTGAATACGGCAAGGGGTGGACTTGTAAATGAAGAAGATATGAAAAACGCACTAAATAGCGGTAAAATAAAGGCGTTTGCGTGCGACGTTATCAGCGAAGAACCTATGAAAAAAGATAACCCGCTTTTGAAAGCAAAAAACGTGATTATAACGCCACATATTGCTTGGGTAAGCTACGAAACTAGGAAAAGATTGTATGATATCGCACTTAACAACGTAAAGTGTTGGCTAAGTGGAAACGTGGAAAATCAAGTAAACCGTTAATTTTTGAATATATACTATTTAAGCCACTTTGAGTGGCTTTTTTTATTTAATTCTACAAAAATTCTAAAAATTTTCGACCAAAAATATTGCTGTAAAACCCGATAAAGCATAAAATATTACGTGCTTAAAAAATAATTAAAAAAATTTATAAAAAATTCAAATTCAAGTGAAAAAAACGACGTAAAATCGGGCTTAGTATTGATATAGCAAATATTTATGATATAATTTAGTCAGTAAATAAAATCTATAAGGAGAAGATTTATGGATAAAGCGAAATTAGATTTATTAAAAGAGCAAGCCAGAGTGATAAGAAATACTACCATTGAAATGATTGGTACGCTTGGCGTAGGTCACATCGGCGGAAGTATGTCCATTATAGAAGCGCTTACGGCAATTTATTACGAAACTGCAAACGTAGACCCTAAAAATCCGTTAAAAGTAGATAGAGATAGGGTTGTTCTAAGTAAAGGACACGCTGGTCCTGCTTTATACGCAACGCTTGCTGAAAAAGGATATTTTGATAGAGATTGGATTTATACCCTAAACAAACCGGGTACGAATTTGCCTTCTCACGTAGATAAAAACAAAACTCCGGGTATCGATATGACGGCTGGAAGCCTAGGTCAAGGTATATCGGCAGCCGTAGGTATGGCGCTTGCTGCAAAATTGGATAAAAATCCTTGCAACGTGTACGCTATTATCGGCGACGGCGAAAGCCAAGAAGGTCAAGTATGGGAAGCTTTGATGCTTGCAGGTAGCAAGAAACTTAACAACTTAATCGTGCTACTAGACAACAACAAAATGCAAATCGACGGCACCGTTGAAGAAGTAAACGGAATAGACGACGTAGAGGCAAAATTTACCGCATTTAGATTTAACGCTATAGAGGTGGACGGCCACGATATCGAGGCAATCGTAGACGCAATCAACGTCGCTAAAAAGAGCGATAAACCAACGGCAATTATTCTAAACACCATCAAAGGAAAAGGATTCCCAGAGGGCGAAGGCAAGGTAAGTTGCCACAATATGAATATGACCGAAGAAGTATGGCGTGCGGCTATTGAGGCTAACAAATAGGAGGTATAGGTATGAAAGATACGGTAGAAGTAAGAAAAGCATATTGCAACACTTTGATAGATATGGCAAAAAAGGACGACAGAATTTGCGTTTTGGAGGCAGATTTAATGTCCGCAACGGGCACGAAACCATTTAAGGAGGCTTTCCCTGAAAGAACTTTCGACGTTGGTATTGCCGAGGCAAATATGGTTGGCGTAGCGTCGGGACTATGTACTTTTGGCAAGATTCCGTTCGTGGCTACCTTTACCCCGTTTTTAACTCGTAGAGCGCTAGACCAAATAGAAATCAGCGTAGCGTACGCAAAATTAAACGTAAAACTTGTTGGAACGGACCCTGGTATCTCTGCTCAATTAAACGGCGGAACGCATATGTCGTTTGACGATATGGGTATTATGAGGGGTATACCTAGTATGGTAGTATTCGAGCCTACCGATGCAACTATGGTAGCAAAAGCGTTGCCACAAATTGCCGAGCATTACGGCCCTGTTTACGTAAGAATGTATCGTAAAATTACAGAAAAAGTGTACGACGACAGCCTAGAATTCGATTTGTTCAAGTCGATTACGCTAAAAGAAGGCAAGGACGCAACCCTTATTGCAAGCGGTATGATGGTTCCCGTTGCCCTTGAAGCTTACGACAAATTAAAGGAAGAAGGTATAGAAGTTAGGGTAATAGATATGCACACATGGAAACCGCTTGACGAAGAAGCAGTGCTTAAAGCGGCAACCGAGACGGGCGCAATAGTTACTTGTGAAAACCACAGCGTAATAAACGGCTTGGGTAGCGCAGTAAGCGAATATCTATCGGGCGTAAAACCAACCGTAGTTAAGAGAGTGGGCGTAAAAGACCAATTTGGCGAAGTTGGTAAGGAAGATTATTTGTTCAAGAGATACGAATTAACTGCTGACGACGTAGTAAAAGCAGTAAAAGAAGCAATAAAACTTAAAAACGCTTAGTCTTTATAATATATCGGGCTACGCCTTTGCGTAGTCCGTATTTTTTATTGTTAGGCTATTTGGTATAGTTAAAGGGGCAAAAAAATCTAATTGACATTTATAAACTTATCTATTATAATGTCAAGTAATATTATTTATAAATATATGGGTGGCAAATAGGAGGCATTATGGCAGAAGATATTATATGGTTAACTCAAGAAGGGTTAAACGCACTTAAAGAAAGATACGACTATCTAGTTAGCGTGGCAAGGCCTGCAGTATCCGAAAAAATCAAGATTGCAAGAGGCTTTGGCGATTTAAGCGAGAACGCAGAGTACGATGCTGCTAAAAACGAACAAATGGAAATAGAGCAAGAGATTTCCGAAATCGACGAAAAACTTAACAAAGTACAAATTATCGACGCTGAAACGCTAAGTAAAAAAGTGGTATCTATTGGTAGCACCGTTCAAATTTACGACAAAGAGTTTGACGAAAAGGTGGAGTACCAAATCGTAGGCGCAGCCGAAGTAAACCTAGACGAAAATAAAATAAGCAACGAATCACCGCTAGGAAAGGCGTTACTTGGTCAAAAGAAGGGCGCTGAACTACAAGTGGAAACCCCGGGCGGAATTGTGGAAGTAAAGATATTAAAGATAAAATAGAGGCAAAGATGGAAAAAGAAAAGGCAAACGCTCAAATAGTGGAAGAAGATATAAGCGAACTTATTGCAATAAGAAGGGGAAAACTTGACGAACTTGTTACGGCAGGCAAGAACCCTTATGAAAAAGTAAAATTCGATAGGGACGCTTATTCAAAGGATATTAAGGATAATTTCGAGGCGTACGAGGGTAAAACCGTTACCCTTGCAGGTAGACTAATGTCCAAAAGAATTATGGGCAAAGCAAGTTTTACCAACCTTGCCGATTATAAGGGCAATATCCAACTATACGTAAGAAAGGACGAGGTAGGCGAAGAATCTTACCTAGAATTCAAAAAGTACGATATAGGCGATATAGTTGGCGTAAGCGGTGAAGTGTTCGTAACGCACATGGGCGAAATTAGCGTAAAGGTAAAAACCATAGAATTACTGTCTAAGTCGCTACTACCGTTACCTGAAAAATTCCACGGATTAAAAGACCAAGACCTAAGATATCGTCAAAGATACGTGGACTTAATCGTAAATCCTGACGTAAAAGAGACCTTTATTATGCGTAGCAAAATCGTTAGCGGTATAAGGGAATTTTTGGATAACGAAGGATTTATCGAAGTGGAAACGCCCGTACTTAATACGATAGCAGGCGGAGCGTCGGCAAGACCATTCGTTACGCATCACAACACCTTGGATATAGATATGTATATGCGTATTGCGCCTGAACTTTATCTAAAAAGATTGATAGTTGGCGGTTTTGAAAAAGTATACGAAATGGGTAGACTATTTAGAAACGAAGGTATGGACCCAAGACATAATCCTGAGTTTACCACCGTTGAATTATACCAAGCATACACCGACTATAACGGCATGATGGATATTACCGAAAGAATGTTTATCCACCTTGCAAATAAGGTAAAAGGAACGCTAAAATTCACCTATCAAGGCGAGGAAATATCCTTTGAAGCACCGTGGGAAAGACTTACTATGGTAGAGGCTGTAAAAAAGGTTACGGGCATAGATTTTGCTAGCGGTGACCTTGACGAATTAGTAAAGAGCGCAAAGGGGATAGGCGTGCAACTACCAGAGGACGTAACTTGGGGTAAGGCGTTATACGAAGTATTCGACCAAAAGGTAGAAGAAACGCTAGTGCAACCTACCTTTATACTTGATTATCCTGTTGAAGTTTCGCCACTTGCGAAGAGAAAGGCTAGCGACCCAAGACTAACCGAAAGGTTCGAATTCTTTATTTCTCGTAGAGAGATGGGCAATGCGTTTAGCGAACTTAACGACCCTATCGACCAAAAGGGTAGGTTTATGCAACAAGTACAAGAAAGGGAAAAGGGCGACGACGAGGCGCAAATGATGGACGAAGATTTCGTTACTGCGCTTGAATACGGTATGCCTCCAACGGGCGGACTAGGAATAGGCGTAGATAGGCTAGTAATGCTACTTACCGACCAATATTCTATTAGGGACGTGCTGTTATTCCCAACTATGAAACCACTTGCAAAATAAATTTACGGGCAGTCCAAACGGATTGCCCTTTTTAGTAGATATGAATAGTAGGCAATATAAAAAATTTAGAAAAGCAACTGAATATAACGTAGAAAAGCAAAAGAAGAAAGACAATTACGATTTTCTTAACAAAACGGCGTGTAAAAAGGGACAAGTAGTTTTTGCAGGTGATTCCATTACCGAACTGATAAATATGGAATTATTTGACGATTATAGAGAAAAAAGTGGGCTTATCGTATACAATCGTGGAATAAGCGGTGATACTAGCGACAGAATGGCAGAACGCTTTTACGACAACGTGCTAAGCATTGCGCCGTCGAAAATAGTTATGCTAATAGGCATAAACGACTTGTCTAAAAAGGCAGACGTATCGTTAATAGTAAATAACGTGGAAAAAATGCTAAAACAAAATGCGGAAGTTTGCGGGGCAAAGGTGATATTACAGGCGATATATCCTATCAGCGTCGTTATGCGTCCGCACGTAAGAAAGAGTTGCTCAACTAAGCGAATTGCCTTGACTAACGACGGACTAAAACAACTTGCAACTAAGTACAACGCCACGTTTATCGACCTAACCGAGCAATTAGCGCATCAAGACGGCAACCTAAAAAGAGAGTATACGTACGACGGCTTGCACCCGAACGCCGTTGGCTTTAAGCTAGTAATCGATAGGATATTAGAGATTTTGTAAAAAATGCTCTAACGCTATATTTTGCGTAAGAATAGTACGTTTTTGAAAGGGAGTTTTGTTAAAACTCCTTTTTTGATAAATATTTTGCAATGTAATTGTATAAGGCTCGCTTTTAGTGTATAATCGTAGATATGAGAACTTTGCTAGACGTTGTGGAAAAATACGCTAAAATAGACAAACGCTTTCACACTCCCGGTCATGAAATTGGTGGGAGTGAAAGTTTGTATTCAAATGCAATCTACGACGTAACCGAACTAGATATTACCGACAACCTAATAAAGCCTAGCGGGGTGATACTAGACCTTGAAAAAGAACTAGCAAAAATATACGGGGCAAAACGTACGCTAGTGATTACCTCGGGGGCAACTACTGGGAACTTTATAATGCTAAACGTTATAAAAAAACTAGGCAAAACGCTAGTCGTAGGTGGGGCACACAAGTCTATTTACAACGGGCTAGAATTATTTAACGTGCCTGCCGTTTTTATGGAAGAACGGCTTGAAAACGGTATAGTCGAGTTCCCAACGAAAGAAGAGTTAAATAAATATCTTGACGACGTAGCGTCGGTGGTGATAACTTCGCCAAACTACTTTGGCAAGGTGATAGATACGGATATTATTAGGTGGCTACAAAGCAAAGGGAAAGTGGTAGTAGTAGACGAGGCACACGGTGGACATTTCGTATTTTCAAGCCTATTGCCAGATTCGTTAAGTAGCGTTGCCGATATTGTGGTAGACAGCCTACACAAGACGTTGCCCGTATACACAGGTGGTGCGTTAATACATATCAATAACGAGGCTTTAATAGCAGAAACCGAGTTTTATCACTCAATTTTGCACACGTCAAGCCCTAGTTACGTTACTATGTGCAGTATAGATTTTACGCAAGATAAATTTCAAAAAGAAGGCGAAAGCCTATATGCAAAACTGAAAGATGTCGTGGATAGTATTAAACTTGATAGGTTTAAGGTGATTAAAACAGACGACTTTTCTAGGCTAGTAATAGACGTATTCCCTTTTAGCGCAGATAGCGTTAGTGAGGAGTTAGAAAAGCGTGGCGTATATATCGAAATGAGTTATTCTAGGTATCTAGTGTTGATTTTGTCCCCGCTAAATATTGATAAACTTATAGGCGCGATAGCCATATTAAAAGATATAGAAAACGACGGCGAAGCACTAATAAGGTTTGAAAAGGCAAATTTAGATGCGCAGGACTTTGGTTATCAGGAAAAGCGAGAAAGTAAAAAGAACGCTTATTTTGTAGACGTAAGCGAAGCAGTAGGCAAAATTGCACGGTGCGAGATAGGGGTGTATCCGCCTGGAATACCGTTTATAAAGAGCGGTGAAAGGATAGACGAACAAAAGATAGATTATATTTTAAGTAATCCCGAAAAGATATTCGGGCTTACTAGCGGTAAAATAAGGGTAGAGGAAGAATGAAAAAGGGATATTTTGTAACGATTGAAGGCTGTGAAGGTGTGGGAAAGTCCACGCAACTAAATTTTTTGAAGGAATATTTGGAGAAAACGGGGCAAGAAGTGTATTTTACAAGAGAGCCCGGGGGAGTGGCAATAAGCGAGGAAATTCGCAAGGTGATACTAAACCCAAGTTTTACTGAAATGACGGACAAAACCGAAATGCTACTATACGCAAGTAGTAGGGCTCAACTTATGGCGGAGCAAATTATTCCAAAACTTGACGAAGGCGTTACTGTAATTTGCGATAGATTTATAGATTCGTCCTACGCTTATCAAGGCTATGCAAGGGGGCTAGGGATAGACAACGTGCGCAAAATTAACGAGTACGTAGTGGAAGGCTATATGCCCGACCTTACCATTTTCATAGATTTGTCGCCGGACAAGTCGTTTAGGCGTAAAAATAGTAAAGTAGTACTTAATGATAGGTTGGAAAAGGAAGATTTATCCTTCCATATGAAAGTGTACGAAGGGTATAAAGAGGCTGAAAGAATATCTAACGGCAGGATAGTCAGCGTAGTTCCGTGCGAGGACAAGATGGAAACTTTCTCTAAAATTCTAAACGTTATGAGGGAAAAAGGTATAATTAAGTAATGATAAGGTTTAGGGGTTTATTAGAAAAAAGTAGGGCGTATTCCCTTATAAAAAGGGACGTTCAGGAAAATATGGTTAGCCACGCTTATATGATTCTAAGCGAGGATAACGTAGCGTTAGAAGAATTCTACACGCTGTTTTTAGAAGCCGTTTTTTGCAAAAATAATGCGTGCGGAACGTGCGCCGAGTGTAGAAAAATCGAGGGGCGAAACCACGCCGATATAACGCATATCGAAAAAGAAAAGAACTTGCAAGTAGAAGATATCAAGCGAATTATAGAGGAGAGTTACGTATCCACGGTAGAGGGTGGCAAAAAAGCGTTCGTTATTCACCAGGGCGATAAGATGACTAAGCAAGCGCAAAACAAACTACTTAAAATTTTGGAAGAACCACCTGAAAACGTAATGATAATTATAGGGGTAAACAACGAAAGCAAAATTTTGCAAACGGTGAAATCAAGAGCCAAAAAAATAGGGCTAGATTTGTTTGACTCTAAGGATATTTACGGGGAGATTTGCCATTTTACAGACGATACGGAGAAGGCAATGACCGCAGCCGATTGTAGCGACGGGCTGATAGGAAAGGCGCTAAGTCTAATTGATAACGAAAGATATCTATCACTATACGACGAAAGCCTAAATATACTAAATTCTTTAACGCACAGCAGTCAAATTGTAAATTATTTACCGCAAAAAGCGTTAAATAAAGAAAACCTTGGCGACACGCTAGATATTATGATGATGATACTAAGGGACGTTGCCGTCGTAAACAAGGCGGAAAATTTGGTGCAAAATAAACACAAAATAGACGAAATACGGGCGTTAAGTACAAAATTTTCAGTGGCGAGCGCAATAGGTATTATAGAACGAATTGAAAAATTCAAAAAAATGTTGTATTATAATATAAATAGTTCAAACGTGGCAGAACAACTGCTGTTTGCTATTTTGGAGGTAAAATTCAAATGCAATTAATCATAGGCGTTAGATTTAAGCAGGTGGGCAAAATATATTATTTTTCACCTGAAAATATAGAGTTTAGTCAGGGCGACGGCGTAATCGTGGAAACTGCAAGGGGCGTGGAGTACGGCACGGTAGTTATCCCTAATAAAGAAGTTGAGGACGACAAAATAGTTCAACCGCTAAAACCCGTTATTAGAAAAGCCACCGAAAAGGACGAACTAACCGTACTTAAAAACAAGGCGGACGGTTTAGAGGCGGTAAAAATTGCAAAGGAAAAAATTGCAAAGCGAGAACTAAACATGAAACTCGTGGACGTGGAATATACTTTTGATAGGAACAAAATAATATTCTACTTTACTGCCGAGGGCAGAATTGATTTTAGAGAACTTGTAAAGGACCTTGCCGCCGTATTCAAAAACAGGATAGAACTAAGGCAAATCTACGAAAGGGACGACGCTAAAATGAGGGGCGCTCTTGCTCCGTGCGGTAGACCGTGCTGTTGTGCAAACCACTTGCAAGAGTTTGAAAAGGTTAGCATCAAAATGGCAAAACTGCAAGGGCTTAGCCTAAACCCTACCAAGATAAGCGGTGTATGCGGTAGGCTGATGTGTTGCCTAAAATACGAGAACGACTATTACGAGGAGTCCTACTCCAAAATGCCAGAAGTCGGCGCTAAAATTCAAACGAAGGACGGCGACGGCGTGGTAGAAAACGTAAATATATTAAAACAAGAAGTAGAGGCAAAGATACTGCTTACCGACGGCTCGTACGACGTGAAAAAATACAAACTAGACGATATTTCGTTTAAGAGAGCAAAGAAAAAAGAGATATCAATAAGCGACGACGAAATTGACGACGAAGTTTTGATGCTAGAAAAGGAAGGGGGAGAGGAGGAAAAGCCTCAAAAGAAAAAGCCTTTTAATCCAAAGAACAAGAAAAACCATCAAAACCACGACAAGAAAAAAGAAGATAAAAAATAAAAAAAAGTTGTTATACCGCAAAATGTGTGTTATAATTTACTTAATAAATATTAAAGGAGAAGGAAAATGGCTCATATCATTAACGACGATTGTATTAAATGTGGCGCATGCGCAGATACTTGCCCTGTTAGCGCTATTACCGAAGGCGACGACAAATACGTTGTAGATGCAGACGCTTGTATCGATTGTGGTGCTTGCGAAGGCGATTGCCCAACCGGAGCAATTCAACAAGGCTAAGAGAATGCGACCTAATAGGTCGTATTTTTATTTGCAGTTTTGCTAGCGTATAACGAAAAAAATTTTTTTGAAAAAATGAAATGGTAGCGAAAATAGAACGATATTTTTATAAAAAAGCCCTTTTGAGCACTCTTTCAAAGGGTTTTTTCTTTTTTTGATAAAGCGCAAAGTAAATTTTCGTATTTTTAATTTTTTTTGGACTTAAAAAAGGAAAACGTGATTTGTATGCTATAATATAGATAATACGAAAGTAAAGGTGAAATTATGGCAAGAGAAATAGGTTTTGATTGTATCAAGTGCGGAACGTGTGAGAACGTATGCCCAACGGGCGCAATTAGCGAAGGGGAAGATATGTATATTATCGACCCTGAAAAGTGTATGGATTGCTCGGCGTGCGAAAACGTTTGTCCTATGGGCGCAGTAAGGGAAAAAGAACAATAAAATAAAGAAACAAGGTAGCAAAAATACTAGTAAGCTATCATACAACTAAATAAATAGTTTTAATAGTATAATCATATAATTAGATTGTTAATTTATATACAAATTTGCTAAAATGTTGGGTATTGTGGTTGATTTTAATTTGTGATTATGCTATACTTTTACATTGTGAGGGCAAGATTATGGAAAGAAAATTGAGAATTACGGGCAAAGCTTCCGTTAGCGCAAATCCCGACAAAATCAAAGTTTTTATGAATTTAGTGGCAGAGGCTCAAACTGCCGAACTTGCAAACTCTGTTTTCAGTAAAAAAGTTACTTTAATAAATAATATCCTAAAACAACTTGGCTTTAAGGCAGATGTGCTTAAAACCGAGAGTTTCGTTATAGACAAAAACTACGAGTGGCAAAACAACAAACAAGTAGAGATAGGCTACAAGGCAGTAGCGCACTACTCGCTAGTTATGGACCTTGATTACGCTAAACTAGAAAAACTAATTAGCGACGTATCGGCTGCGCTAGGCGTAAAAGTTACCTACAACGTATTTTTGTCTAACGAGCAAGCACTTAGCGACAAGGCTATCGAACTTGCTATTGAGGATGCCTTTAACAAGGCTGAACTTATTGCTAAAAAGAGCAAAATTACGCTTGGCGGATTGGTTGATATAAACTACGTAAGCGAGCCTAGTTTTGCTGCTTATAGGGCAATGGGTGCAAATATCGCTCCTAGCGAGGATATCAGCATTACCCGTTCTGTCGATATGACGTGGGAGTTTGGTAAATAGTGCTAGAAAGACAAAATCCAAGTACGGTTAGAAAGTTTTTGGAAAGTATAAACGTTAGGTACGAATACTTCGAGCATGCCCCCGTAGAAACTATGGAAGATTGCAAAGAAGTGGCTAAAACGACGGGCGCAGACTTTTGCAAAAATCTTTTTTTACAAAATAGACAGGGTACGGAATATTTTTTACTCCTTATCGACCAAGACAAAAAGTTTAGGACTGCAGAGGTTAGCAAACTGATAGGAAAAGCAAGGCTTAGTTTTGGTAGCCAGGACAAGTTGTACGAATATCTTGGCGTAGCGCCGGGGGCTATCACTCCGCTTGGACTAATATTCGATAGCGAGCAAAAAGTTACGGTACTTATAGATAAGGCTTTAATTAAAATGGACAAAGTGTCCGTGCATCCGTTAGTAAATAACGCAACTGTTACGCTGAAAACGGCAGACGTTATAGGGGTGCTAATGGAGGCAACGGGACATACGCCTATTTTTATTGAGATAAACTAAATTTGGAGAGAGAAGTTATGACATTAAAACAATGGTTGAATCAAAAAACCACAAACTTCTGTAAAAACTCTCGTGGCGAGGACCTTAAATTCAAAGAGGTTATCGGTTACTCTATCGCGGGATTTGGACAAAACTTGATTTGTGGTATTATCGGTTCTTTCTTAATGGTATTTATGACCGATGCATTAGGCTTTGGTAATACCACCGATATTTTAGGAAATCCGTTACCAGCGGGTTCTAGTTTTTGGCTAAGGGCCTCAACTGGCGTAGCATTTTTGATGCTAGGTTGTCGTGTGTTCGACGCATTTAACGACCCGATAATGGGTAGTATCGTTGATAGGACAAGAACTCAATGGGGTAAGTGCAGACCTTACTTAAAGTGGACTCCTATTCCTATTGCTATTATGACTATCTTATGCTTCTTGCCATGGTATCCTGCTAATCTTACTGGATTTATTGCGTTGTCTATCATCTATGTTGTTTGGTCGGTAACGTATACGATTATCGACGTACCATATTGGGGACTATCTACTGCAATGAGTGCAGATACTGATTTTAGAAGTAGATTACTAACCGTAGCAAGACTTCTTTGCACGGCAGCAGCAGGTCTTATTTCAGTTGCTATTCCACCTATTGCAAGTGCAGTGTTAGAGGGTAGTGGACAAGAAGGACTAAGATACTTCTACTTTGGTGCAGCAGTATTCTTCTCGGTAATATCAGTTCCTATGTTTTTATATGGATTTAAGACTACTAAGGAAAGATATATTAGTAACGAATCAGCACCTTCTCTAAAACATAACTTAAAACTTCTATTCAAAAATAAACCTTGTATGTTAGTAGTTTTGTCAGGCGTGCTTGGTTGTGCAAGAATGATATATACCGGAACGGGCGGACTTTATTTTGCTAAATACGTTTTGGCAAATCAAGGTGGTGAAGGCTTGTTCTCAATTATAACAATGCTAGTAGTTCCAGGAGGACTTATTGCATCAGTTCTTTGCCCATTACTACAAAAGAAATTTGGTAAAAAATGGACTTACATTATGGTTCACCTAATTGGTGGTGCAGTAATGTTTGCAATGTTCTTTATTGGTTACGATGCTCAATGGAAACTAATTGTAAACGCAATCGGTTTGGTACTACTAGGCGTTCCACAAGGTATCAACAACATTATGAGTTACGCTATGATAGGCGACTCGGTTGACTACTTGGAGTTAAAGACGGGCGAAAGAGCCGAAGGTATTTGCTTTGCAATGCAAACCTTTATTAACAAAATGGGTCTTGCTGCAACCGCATTTATCGGTGTTATGGCATTTTCTATTTCAGGATTTATTGAGAACGATTTTAGTGCTAACTCTGTTACCAAAGAAGGTAGCGACGCATTGTGGCAACTACTTATCTTGTCGGGCGCAGTTAGTATGATAGCTTGTACTATCCCTATGTTCTTCTATAAGTTTACTGAGAAAGAGCAAAAGAAAGCAATCGAAGAAATCGCAAGTAGAAAAGCTGAGGCAAACGGCGAAACTGCTGAAAGCGAAAGCGAAGACGGTACTGCTACTGACGTTGTAGCAGATACTACTAGCGAAGCAATCGAAGTAACTGAAACCGTTGAAGTAGCAGAGCCTACCGACGTAGCGGAAGAAGTAAAAGAAGGCGTAACCGAGCAGGCAGAGCCTAGCGAAGAAACGACCGAAGAAAAACAAGACTAATTAAATAAATAAAAGCCTACTGCGGTAGGCTTTATTTTTTTGCAAAAATAGTAGATGAAAATTGCGACGTAGCAGGTAGAATAATAACTTAATAGGTTACAAGTTTTATCACGAAAACATTGTTTTAAGGTATATGCTAACGATTAAAACGCCGTAAGGTTTTTAATAAAGGGAATTCAAAGTAATTAACAAAAAATTAAATCTAGGGTATAATAGCAAAGAGGTGAATATGAACAAGTTTTCTTTATCTATAAATTACGGATTTTTTCTTAGTGCAGACGATAGGTTTAGGCTGGTGAAAGAGGCTGGCTTTGATAACGTCGGTTTGTGGTGGGGAAAGGAAAGCGAATGGTTTAATCTTGATAGGGACGAGCAATTCGACCTTGCTAAGAAGTACGGGCTAAACGTCGACTACGTGCACGCACCGTTTAACTATCACTTCCACCTAAAAGACGACCGTGACGAAGTTTATTTCGAAGGGATAAGAGAGCATAAAAGGTGGATAGACGTACTTAGCGACAAGGGCGTAGAGAAAATGGTTATCCACTTAAATAGGCTTACAAAGGACGAATACGTTACCGAAAGATTATTAACCGCCTTGGAGGAAATAAACGCTTACGCAAAGGATAAAGGCGTAAAAATAGCCGTTGAAAATATAGGTAGACCAGACGATTTGGAAAAGGTGTTTAGTAGGATAAAAGATATCTATTTTTGTTTTGATTCTTCCCACGCAAGCCTAGAAGGTGATACGACGGGCAAGTACCTTGAAAAGTACGCAGATAGGCTTATCGTAACGCATTTTTCCGATAACGACAAAATAGGGGATAGGCATTGGGTGCTTGGGAAGGGCATTATAGATTTTGACAATATGGCAAATATTTTGCTTAAAAACGGATATCAAGGCAATATCAATATGGAAGTCGTCGAGGACGGCTATCCTAATGCGGAAACGTTTTTGAAAGAACTAAGAGAAAGGGCGGAAAAGTATTTTGGGAAACTTGACGTTTGCAAATAACAAGGCGTATAACGGATTAGACGGTTACTTTAAGAAAATCTTTGGCAAAAAAGTGATAAAAATTGCCTTGGATATAGGGGCCACTTGCCCAAACTTAGACGGCACGAAATCTACAAAGGGTTGCACGTTTTGTAGTGGAGGTAGCGGTGATTTTTCCACTTCTGGACAGGATATTATAGAGCAACTAAATAGGGGAAAGGAACTCGTTTGTAAAAAGTGGAAAGACGGGCTGTATATGCCCTATTTTCAAAGTTACACGAATACGTACTTACCCGTAAACTACTTAAAAGAAAGGGTGGATAGGTTGCTAGTTGAAAAGGACGTCGTAGGCATATCCATTTCCACAAGACCTGATTGTATAAGTGAAGAAATGCTTTGCTACCTAGAAAATTTGTCTAAGCGTACTTTTTTAATCGTTGAACTAGGCTTGCAATCGGCAAAGGACGACACACTCAAACTGATAAATCGTGGGCATACTGTAAAAGATTTTGACGACTGCTATAAAAGGCTAAAAAGTAAGGGAATAAAGGTGTGCGTGCATATCGTAGACGGGCTGATAGGGGAAACTAAGGAAGATATGCTAAATACTGCAAAATATCTAGCGAGCATAAAACCCGACTTTGTAAAGATACATTTATTATACTTCATAAATGGCACAATCGACACTTTACGCTATCAAAACGGCGAGATAAAACCCTTGTTAAAGCAAGAATACATAGATATTCTAGTATCGCAAATAGAACTACTACCGCAATCGGTGGTGATAGAAAGGCTAACGGGCGACGGTGATAAATCAAAATTAATCGCCCCAAAATATTCTACCGATAAGCGTGGAATGTTATCGGCTATTGACAATGCGTTTAGGGATAGAAACACCTACCAAGGTAGGCTTTACGTGGAAAACTAGTAGCAAGCAAAAGAATATCAAATATAATAAAAGACAATTATAAAACGTTTGGGAATAGGCAAGAAAACAAGTAGACTTAATGAAAAAGGATTTCAAAATAGAAATCCTTTTTTTGTAAAAGTTTACTTAAATAAAACGCAACTACTATTTCGTTGTAAATTTTTCCTCTAAATTCTTTGCGTACTTTATAATGCAGTCTTTTATTATATCCATAGTCCGTCTATATTTTTTGAACGACAAGGTCAAAAATGGGTCGGGGATAGCGGTGTATTTACCGTAACTTACTTCGCTAAGTGATGCGAATTTATCTTGGTATTTTACGGGCAACATTTTTTTGTGCGAGTAGGTCATACCTATAATGATATCGGCGTCGTTTAATAACTCTTCGTGTTTTTTTGCGTAAGTCGGCTTAAAAGCGTCTATATCGGTTTCGCTAAATCCGTCCATAAGTAAGCACTTTTTCGTTTTAGGAAATATTTTTTTGCTTTCGTTAAACACGGCGGCAGATTTTATCCACTCTATATTTTTAGTTAAAACTTCGCTCTCGCACGTTAGTTTTTTTAGCCAAAACTCTGCGTAAGGGCTTCTGCAAACGTTCGACGAGCAAACTATAAGTATTTTCATATTCACCTCTTACTTATTTTATCTAATACTGCCGTCTTTGTCAACGCTAAATAATATGTAACGATTTTACCGTGATGTGCTATAATATTTAAGAGGTACTTATGGATAGAAAAAAACTAGGAATAGATGCGTTTACAAAGGGATATAACTGCTGTCAAAGCGTGGTTTTTGCGTTCAAGAACGATTTGCCACTTGACGAAAATACGCTGTTAGATTTGTCGGTTGGGTTTGGAGCAGGTTTTGCAAGAACACGAAATATTTGCGGAACGGTATCGGCAATGGGCATAGTAACGGGGCTACTTACTAAAAAAACGGGCGACGTTAAAAAGGACAAGGACGAAAGTTACAAACTGCTACAAGACCTAACTAATCAGTTTATAGACGAAAACTCTACAATTATTTGTGGGGAACTTTTGAAAAACTTGAAAGTTAGTACGACGCCTATTTCTGAAAAGAGAACGAAAGAGTATTATAAAGCGCGTCCTTGCGCAAAATTCGTGGAGGATTCCATAGAAATACTAGAAAAATATTTGATAGAGAACGGACTAATCAATGAATAAAGAGAAAGAACAAAGATTAAGAGAAAGTATGGGCGACAAAGCCTACTACAAAAAACGCCTTGAAGACGACAGAATGACGCTGAAAATAATCAGGCTTATTTTGATAGTGCTTACCATTACGTCGGCAATAATTATCGGTATATCTATTAGCGTAAATCAAACGGGATTTACGATAGGCTGGTCGTGTATGACGGTGGTGATATACGTACTTTGCCTAGTAGAGTGGAAAGTGATAGCGAAAAGGCGAGAAGAATTTATGCAAAAATACGAGAAAAACGAGATAAAAAAGAAAAAATAACAGTGGAGGGAATATGGCTAAAATTTTGATAATAAAGGCAAATCCCGTAGGGGAATTTTCCTATACCAACAAACTATTAAAGCATTTTATGACGGAGTATCAATCTATTCACCCCGAGGATAGCATCACCATAAAGGAACTTGGCGATATAGAGTTTGTGTCAAGCGATAAAGATATGCTAAGGTATAGAGCAAGTGGTATTGCCGAGGAAGATAAGGAGCAAACGTACAAGCAATTCGATTTATTATGCGACGAATTTTTGGAGTATGACAAGTACGTATTCGCTTATCCAAATTGGAATTTATTAGTACCGCCTAGCCTTGTAAACTACGTGCTATGGGTGTTTAGAAAAAAGAAGATAAAAAGAGAGGACGGAACGAGCAAACTAGAAAACAAGAAGTGTATGGCGCTTTATACTAGTGGCGGCTACACAAACACCGTAACGAATACTTCGTTTGGCTTGGAGTGGTTCAAGGTGCTAATGGTAAAGTACGGCATGGGCAAAAGTTACTTCGTAAACGCCGAAGGACTTGAAGGCGACGAAGAAACGGTAAGGGCAAATTACGAAAAATACAAAAAGCAAGTAAAAGATATAGCAAAAGAATTCTAAAAGGAGGCGAAAGCCTCTTTTATTTATAGCATTGTAATTGCGGATTAAAATAGAATATAGCGGAGCATGGCGAAGGGTGATAAACGACTACTTTCGTTTGAATATAAGACACACTGATAGAGCAAAAAAAATAAACAAAAAACAATAATATATTGCGAGATAAAAAGCGGACTAAGAAAGTAAAAAATAGAAAGGACGCATAACGCTGTAATATTATAAGAAAAGGAATTTAACTTAAAATATTATCATCGTAACTAAGGGATAGGTTAAAAAAGCATAGTAAATAGTGGCTATAATGCGTAATATTTTATTAATTAACGCAGATAATAGTACTATGAAAAAATTTACCTATATGTTTTTAACTGTATTATTGCTTTTGTTTGGCGTAGGGAGCGAGTATACGGCAAGCGCAAAGGCAAAACCACTTGAAGTGACTGTTTTAATGTATCACGGAGTAGTTAGTAGTGGGGCGGGCAAGTACGTAATTAGTAAGGATAGGCTAGACGAGGACGTAAAATACCTTATTGATAACGGGTACGAAATAGTTAGCGTGGAAGGGCTTGTAGCATCGCTTAACGGGGCGAAGATACGAAGAAAAGAAAAACTTGCAGTGCTTACTTTTGACGACGGGTTTTACGGCAACTACAAGTACGCCTTGCCTATTTTAGAAAAGTACGGCGTTTGCGGAGTATTTTCCGTAGTGGGCAGTTATATGGACGATAAGAAGTTGACTGACAAAACTGCAAAGTACGGATACATGGACTGCGAGGACGTGAAAAATGCGTCGAAGTACGTTGAGATTGCAAGCCATACCTACAACTTGCACGGCAATAAAGAAAGAAAAGGCATAAAAAAATTGAAGGGTGAAAGCGTAGAGGATTATAAAAATTTAATTTATAACGACTTTAAGAAAAACCACGATAAACTAACTAAAATTACGGGCAAGAAACCTTATATATTTGCTTACCCTTATGGGATTTACAATCCTATTGCAGAAGAAATCTTGGGCGAAATGGGATACGTTTGTACGCTTACTTGTAATGAAAGCAAAAACTATTTACGAAGCATAAACGACTTAAAATTATTAAAACGCTACAATCGTGACGGAAGAATTGCGACCAAAGAATTTATGGAAAAATATAATATATAAATAAATATATAAAAAACAAAGTACGAAAAAGTCAATTTAATTGACTTTTTTTGTTTACCTAGCGCATAATTGAGGTATGAAGAAAAAACAGGAAAAAGATTCGAGTAAGGCGTCTATTCTAAAAACGTTTTTATATTTTTTGAAGGTAGGATTCGTAACTTTCGGTGGTGGTTACGCTATTATCGCAATGCTAGAAAAAGAGCTTGTTGATAAGAAAAAATGGATATCCGAGGACGAAATGATGAATATGATTGCAATAGGCGAGTCAACGCCTGGACCTATTGCTATAAATCTTGCTACCTTTATCGGCTACAAACTGCACAAGTTTTGGGGTGCGTTTTTCTGTACGCTTGGGTTTGTGTTGCCGTCGTTCACGATTATCTCTATTATTTCCGTATGTATGGACTACGTCGTTGGAGTGCCCGTTATAGAGTGGTTTTTTAAGGGGATTAGGGCAGGCGTAGTTATTCTAATAGGTAACGCATGCTTAAAATTCTTTAAGCGTATGGATAAAAATTGGTTTACGTTCTTGCTACTATTTACAGCGTTTTTCGTGTCGTTCTTTACGTCGCTTAGCGCAGTATATCTTATTTTGATAGGTGGTACGCTTGGGCTTGTATACTCTTTTACCGTTGCAAAAATAAGAGAGAAAAAGGAAAAACAACTTGCTCTAAACGATAAAAGTTTGCCACTTATTACGGCTGAAAATAGCAATGGTTTGGGTAAGCAAACGGACGGCGAAAACGTGAATATAGGTGTAGATAACGAGCAAGGTAGCGAAAAAGATAATAACGAAAACGCAAGTAACGTAACGGAAGAAAACGTAATAAATGGAGATTGCGACGGGCAAACAAATAGTGAAAATAGTGATAAAATTGATAGCGAAAACCAAAGTGAAAGCGAGAATATAAGCCAAAACGAAACGGAAAATATTGTTCTGCCAAGCGAACAATGTAGCGAAAAAGAAACAAAAGAAAGCGATGAAAATACGCAAAAAGATTGCAAAAACGAGCAATTTGCGGGCAAAAATAATATAATTACCGAAAAAACGAATAATAAGGGGGTACAAAAATGAGTATTTATCTTACCTTATTTTTCGAGTTTTTCAAAATAGGATTATTTACGATAGGTGGTGGATACGCTATGATTCCGCTTATCGAGCAAGTAACGGTTGGCAAGGGCTGGATAACGGTAGAAGAACTAATGAATATGATAGCAATCAGCGAATCTACCCCAGGACCTTTTGCGTTAAATATGGCAACGTTCGTAGGGTTTAGTCAAGCGGGCGCAGTGGGCGCAATTTGCTCGACGCTAGGTGTAGTTTTGCCAAGTTTTATAATTATTCTAATAATTGCTAAACTAATAAGCAAAGTAAACCCAGAAAACAAAGTGGTAAAGGGCGTTATGGGAGGTATTTCTCCTATCGTAGTAGGTCTAATTTTGGTAGCGTTTATCAATATGCTACTTAAAAACTTCTTTGGTTACGTGGATATAAATTCGCCACTTTCAGCAAGCAATATCGACGTTGTTGGTATTATAATAGCAGTGATAGTTGCTCTAATTACGACGCTAAGAAAGAAAACTTCCGTAATAACTATAATTATATTGTCAGGACTTATGGGAATGCTAGGCTACTATATAGAAAGCATAGTATAATAAAGGCGAATTTTCGTTATCGTAACGTATTATTTATAATTAAAATATGCGTAACTCCTAGTAAATACTGATATTATTAAAATTTACGGTTGCAGTTAATTACTATAAACGTAACGATAAAAACGATAGAATTAAGAAGTAAAAAAGTTGGATTTTTATACGAAAAGCAGGCAAAATGCCTGCTTTTATATTTAGAATTTACTATTAACAAACGTTTAACGTTTTGTAAAATTTTATTACTAATCGTATAGTCCCATAGATTCGTATCTATCTCCACTATCGTGAGCAATAAATACTACTTTTTTGCCACTTTCGTATAGTTTTTTTGCAACGAAGTAGTTTGCACCTGTGGATATCCCTGCTTTAATTCCGTACTTTTTGAATAGTTCGGTAGTAGAGGCTAGTGCGTCTTCGTCGGTAACGTCTACCACTTCGTCTAAAATGTCTACTTTTAGAACGGACGGGATAAAGTTTGCGCCTATGCCTTGTATTTTATGCTTTCCGCTTACGCCTTTTGTAAGTAGTGGACTAGACGACGGCTCTATACCGATAACTTTTATTTCGCTATTTTCGTTTATAAAGTAGGTCTTTATTCCCGTTACCGTACCGCCTGAGCCAATGCCCGCTATAATATATTCTACGTCGGGATTGCTACTAAGTATTTCTTTTGCCGTTTGGTAGTGCGCCGATGCGTTGTGTTTACTATTGAATTGGTCCACAATAAAAGAGTGGTGATTTTGCGACGCTACCTTTCTCATTTCGTCAACGGCTCCTTGCATACCTAGGCTTGCATCCGTTAGCGTAACGGTTGCACCAAAGCTTTCTATTTTGGCTATTCTTTCAGGGCTCATATTTTCGGGCATAAATATATTGCATTTTACCTTCATTTTGCTAGCAATATAGGCAATGGCAATGCCCGTATTGCCACTTGTTGCTTCCATTATGGTAGAATTTGCATCAATTTGCCTAGATAGGTATGCGTGTCTTATAATATTTAGCGCCGTCCTGTCCTTTATACTTCCCGTTGGGTTTTCATATTCCTTTTTAATAGCAAGATAGCCGTCGTTATTTTTGGTAACGATTTCGCAATTAGTACCGCCTACTTGAATACCAAACTTTTCAAATTCCAAAGTTTTCACTTCTTTTTCTAGGTCTTTGATTCTAGTAGTTAGGCAGTCAAGCGCTTCGACGATAGGGTCGGGCATTTTAATTTGGTTCATAGATTTTATTTTGCTGTCAAATTCCTCCGTGCCTATCTTTACCACACGGCCTGGGATACCTACTACCGTGCTATACGGTGGCACTTCTTTAAGTACCACGCTACCTGCGCCGATTTTACTGCCTTTGCCAACGGTGAACGGTCCAAGAACTTTTGCGCCTGCGCTTATCATAACGTCGTCCTCGATAGTAGGGTGGCGCTTGCCTACGTCCTTACCCGTACCGCCTAGCGTAACGCCTTGAAATAAAGTAACGTTTTTTCCTATTATAGTGGTTTCGCCTATTACTACGCCTTCGCCGTGGTCGATAAATAGTCCTTCGCCAATAACTGCACCGGGGTGAATTTCTATCCCCGTGAAAAATTTTGACGTAGCGCTAATCAGCCTTGCGATAAGTTTCATATTGTGTTTGTAAAAAAAGTGGGCGTGCCTGTGGCTACGTACTGCGTGAAGCCCCGGATAAGTTAGGTATATTTCTAGGCTTGACCTAGCGGCAGGGTCCCTTTCCTTTATTACTTTAATGTCGTTTAATAGTTTTCTCATCAAATACCTCGTAATTCAATTATATGTTAAACTGTAATATATGGCAACAAAAAATTTTTAATATTTTTTAATAATTTTTAACAAATTATTGAAGTTTAACTTAAAAGTGCTATTCTAGTATTGAGGGGTAGGATATGAACAACGTAGCAATTATCTATTTTAGTGGTACGGGAAACACAAGATACGTAGCGCATAGGCTAAAACATGAACTTAGCGTAAGCGCAGTGACCGTAAATATATGTAAAGAATTAGACTTTGATGGGATAATCAAAAATAGCGATTACCTATTCTTTTGCTACCCTGTTTATGGTTCGATGACACCAAAAATTATGGAAGAATTCGTCCTTAAATATGCTGATATTATTAAAGGAAAGGAAGTAGGTGTGGTAATCACGCAAGGGTTACTTAGTGGCGACGGGGCAATGGATTTAGCAAGGAAATTGCAAAATTTGGGCGCAGTGGTTACTACGACCGAGCATTTTATAATGCCCGATAATCTGTGCGACGTGGGTAAGCCTATTACTGACAAGGAAATATTTGATATTCTAAACAAGACGAACAAAAAAATAACCGATTATATCAAGGATTTTGAAAACGGCAAGGCAAGAAAAAGGGGCAATAATCCGATTTCTCGTATGATAGGTGGAGCGCAAAGGGTGGTTTGCAAAAAACTTTTCCCACGTCTTGAACAAAATATAAAACTAGATAACGAAAGATGTATAGGGTGTGGGTGGTGTAAAGAGAATTGCCCGACGACTAATATCACGATTGAAAACGGCAAGGCAAAATTTTTGGATAAATGCACGTTGTGTTATAGGTGTGTAAACGGTTGCCCGAATAAAGCGATAGCCATTATGGGCAAAAAAACCGAAAGCCAATATAAAGGGCTAGGCGATAGGGTAATTCCGTAAATAAGAAAAGTAGCCAAAATTAATAAGCAAGAAATCAAAATATAGAAAATATGATACAAATAAAAAGCCTTCGTTATTGAAGGCTTTTAATAATTAAAGTTGTTATTTTAGCACAAAACGAGTTTTACGTGTCAATTTAGCACGATAAAACAGGGTTTTGTGTTGTTTATTGATTTAATTTACTAGCGCTTTCCTTATCTAGTATTACCGTTACGTCGTTGTGTAGTTGCAAAATACTTGCAGGGCAACTTAGCGATACTTCGCCTTTTATCATACTAAATACTGCGTCCGCTTTGTTTTTGCCGTTTGCCATAAGCACTATTTTTTTGCTTGCCATAATTTCGGTCATACCCATAGTAAGAGCAGCCCTAGGCACTTCGTTTTCGCTTGCGAAAAATCTTGCGTTGTCTTGAATGGTTTTTTGGGTTAAGGTTACTTCCCTAGTTACTGCGTTAAACGGGGTGTTAGGTTCGTTAAAACCGATATGTCCGTTTGCGCCGATTCCAAGAATTTGTAAATCTATAGGGTTTTGTTCAAGCAAAGCGTCGTATCTTTTGCACTCTGCGTCGTTGTCGGTAGCAGTGCCTGATAAAAAATTGACTTTTGCTTGGTCTACGTCTACTTTGCCAAAAAGATTGTTTTGCATAAAGTAAAAATAACTTTGGTCGTGCGTTTTTTCAAGGCCAACGTATTCGTCTAGGTTAAACGTAGTTACGCCCTTAAAACTAAGTTCGCCGTTTTTGTAGTACTCGATTAGTTTTTGGTATGCTCCAACGGGAGTAGAGCCGGTTGCAAAACCGATTACAGTGTTAGGTTTACTAGTTATCACGTCTTTTACTACGTCTGCGCCTAATTTGTTAAATTCGTCGGTATTTTCAGCAATTAAAATTTTCATAAAAATCTCCTTTCAGTTTTTTATTCTACAACGATATTATGGTTTAGTCAACATACTTTTTGTTTCTAAAACGGTACTTTCAAATAAAACGAACGATTTTTTAATTGAAAAACGAATAAAAATTTTATTATTTGACACAACTATATATCTATGGTAATATAATTTAGTTAGTTAGGAGGAAAATTATGACTAGACTATATAGATTAAACGGCGAAGTAAAACCTTTGCTAAAAGAAATTTGCGAAATAGACGTAAAGGATATACTTGAAAATTCTTTTGGATACGAAAGTATAGATAGTATTGACGAAGTAGATAAGGACGTGGACGTTGCAATAGTATTTAACGCCGACGCAGTGGTTACAGATATAGCGGATATTATTGAGTTTGGCGAAGAACTTGACGAATCTACCGTAACTAATTTTGGTTGCTACGTAATTAAAGGCAATGTGGATTTTAAGCAACAGGCTGATTTTTACGGAGTATACTCGGTAACGGATATAAAGTCGGTAGCAAGCCTAAGCGAAGATTTAAGGCTATCCATTTTGCAAAAGCATGTTGATTTTGGCGTGGAATTTGAAAGTTTTGACGACGTATATATCGGTAAAGACGTAGAAATTCAAGGTGGAGCAAAAATAGAAAGAAACGTAACTATAAAGGGAAATAGCAAAATAGGAAAAGGCGCAGTGATAGGCTCTGGCTCGGTTATAATAAACGCCGAAGTAAAAGCCGAAGCAGACGTTAAAAGCAGTAGATTAGTAGACTGCGTAATAGGCGAAAAAACCACGGTAGGACCGTACGCTAATATCCACACGGGCAGTAAAATAGATAGCGAGTGCAGGATAGGCAACTTTGTGGAGATAAAAAATAGTATGCTTGGCTATAATACTAAGAGTGCTCACCTTGCTTATATAGGCGACAGCGATATAGGCTATAAATGCAATATCGGTTGTGGTGTAATTTTCGTAAACTACGACGGAGAGAACAAGCATAGAAGCGTGGTAGGTAACGGCGTATTTATTGGTAGCAATAGTAACGTAGTTGCACCTGTAAATCTAAAAGACGGGGCGTACGTGGCTGCTGGAACGACTGTTACTTGCGACCTTCCTGAAAATTGTATGTGTATAGGCAGAAGCCGTGAAACGATAAAAGAAAATAGGTCTAAATATCACAAATTAGACAAATAGGAGAATTATGAAAAAATATTTTGGAACGGACGGAATAAGAGGAAGATACGGAAAGGAACTTACCGACGAAATTGCTTATTTTACAGGCAACTGCATAGGCAAAATGGCTAGTGGTGGACTTGTCGTAATAGGCAGAGATACTAGGCTATCGGGTACGGCAATTTTCGTACAAATTGCAAAAGGCGTATTAGATGCAGGCTCGCAGGTAATTGACCTTGGCGTAATATCTACGCCTGCAGTAGCGTATATAACGTCTATGATTTACGCTAAGTTTGGCATAGTTATTAGCGCAAGCCACAACCCGAAAGAATATAACGGAATAAAAATATTTAACCACGAAGGTAGAAAACTATTAGACTCAGAAGAGGAAGAGATAGAGAATTTTATCGACAAAAAAGGTAAATTCTTCAATCCTGATAGGGGTCTTTTATTCCAAAACCAAGATGCTATCGAAAAGTATTTTCACCTTGTAAAAAAAGCGGCAGGCAACGACCTATCGGGGCTAAAAGTAGTGCTAGACTGTGCTAACGGTGCAGTTAGTTTGTTTGCGCCAAGACTATTTAGCGAATTAGGTGCAGAGGTAGTTAGTTATTTCGATTCGGGCGACGGCGCTATGATTAACCATAATTGCGGTGCTTTATTCCCAGAAGTAGTTGCTTCAAAAGTGGTGGAAAACAACGCCGACTTAGGTTTTTGTTTCGACGGCGATGCAGATAGAATTATTGCTGTTAATAAAAAGGGCGAGATAGTAGATGGCGACTCTATTATCTACGTAATATCTAAGTACCTTAAAGAGCAAGGCAGACTAAACAAGGATAGCGCAGTAGGTACTTTGCATACGAATATGGGTGTGGAAAAATCGCTTAATAAACTAGGAATTAAGTTGTTTAGAACTGATATTGGCGACCACTACGTAATGGAAAAAATGGTAAACGACGATTTGCTAGTCGGTGGCGAGCAATCGGGACATATCATTTTAAGGGAATTTATAAATACGGGCGACGGACTATTAACGGCTATGTATCTTGCGCATCTAGTTAAAATTACGGGCAAAACGCTTGACGAACTTGACGATAGCGAGCATTTTGTTCAGGTGAACGTAAACGTCGTTACCGAGCATAAAAAGGAAATAATGAACGACGAGGGCTTGCTGAAATTAAAGAAAGACCTTGAAAAGAAGATAGAAGGCAAGGGCAGAATTTTGCTAAGGGCAAGCGGAACTGAGCCAAAAGTAAGAATTATGGTAGAGGGCGATAGCCGTGAACTTTGCGACGAAGTAGCAGGCGAATTGCAACAAAAAGTAAGTAAAATTATAGAGAGAATAAATTAAGTTAAGTAAGGACGAAAGAAATGAAGAAACATTTAGCGGACTACGCTCAAGCGTTATTCGACGCCGTTAGTATTTGCGTTGCGTCGGTAATAGCAAGTTCGGTAATACAACTGATTACGTATAGGTATTCCATAGCGGAATTGTACGGTTACACGATGTTAGTAGTGCTAATATTCGAGATGGCAATGCTTTTCTTGTTCAAAATTTATAAGGTAATTATAAAGTTTGACGACGTTACCTATAATATACGAATAGCCGTAGCCATTACCTTAGGGGCGATAATATCCTTTATTATTTTGGGTATAGTGTATGGATTTAGGCTGTCGGCGTCTTATATTTTTATTCAGGCAGTAGGTGCGTTTACAGGAATATTACTAAGTAGGCAAATATATCAACTGTTTTCTTCACAAAAGGAAAAGCATTCACAAAGGGCAATTAAGCGTATTCCTGTGATGGTAATAGGCGGTGGCTGGACGGGAAACCGTGTGGTATCCGAACTACTAAGAGACAGCAAAAAATTCTTGCCCGTTTGTATACTTGACGATAATCCTGAAATTATGGGCAAAACTATGCAAGGCGTAAAAGTTGTTGGCAATACGTCGACGATAGAGTATTTTGCTAAAAAATATAGGGTTAAAAAGATAATACTTGCAATACCTACGGCTAGTAGCGAAGTAAGAAAACGCATACTTAACGATTGTATGAAAACGAATATTGAAGTTAGCGTTTTGCCAAACCTTGCAAACCTTATGGGTAACGCCGATATTTTGAGTACGTTAAGAAAAGTACATATAGAAGATTTATTAGAAAGAGACCCCGTTAAGTTTGACCAAGAAAGCGTAAGCAACTTTATTAAAGGTAGCGTATGTATGGTAACGGGTGGTGGCGGAAGTATCGGTAGCGAACTTTGTAGGCAAATTGCCTCTTACGAGCCAAAAGAACTTATCGTCGTGGATATTTACGAAAACAATGCTTTTGATATATCTAACGAATTAAGAGAAAAATATCCTAACGTGCCCGTATCTACCGAAATTGTTTCGGTTACGGATCGCAATGCTATGGAAGAATTGTTTAAGAATAAAGGCGTAGATATTATCTTCCATGCGGCAGCGCACAAACACGTTCCACTTATGGAGCACAACCCCGAAGAAAGCGTTAAAAATAACGTCGTTGGCACAAAGGTGGTCGCTGAACTTGCAATGAAATACGAGGCGAAGAAGTTTATAATGGTGTCTACCGACAAGGCGGTAAATCCAACCAACGTAATGGGAGCAACGAAGCGTTTTTGCGAAAAAATAGTAAACTTTTACAACGAGAAAGCAGGTGGCAAAACGTCGTACGCCGTGGTTAGATTTGGTAACGTGCTTGGCTCTAACGGTTCGGTAATTCATACGTTTAATAGGCAAATTGCCGACGGTGGACCTATCACCGTTACGCACAAAGATATAATTAGATACTTTATGACTATCCCCGAGGCAGTATCATTGATACTACAAGCGGGCGTATACGCAAACGGCGGTGAAGTGTTCGTATTGGATATGGGCTCGCCGGTAAAAATCGTAAACCTTGCCGAAAACTTAATAAAACTTGCAGGGTACAAACCGTATAGGGATATTGATATCGTATTTACGGGATTAAGACCAGGTGAAAAACTATTTGAGGAATTACTTATGGACGAAGAGGGTTTGAAAAAGACCTCTAACGAAAAGATATATATAGGTAATCAATCTTTCGTATGTGATGAAAACGTATCTATGTTGTATCACAAACTTGTAGATGCGGCTGAAACTAACGACGGCGTAAGCGTTATATACGCATTGATGGAAGCGGTAGAAACGTATAAACCTGATTTAAGATTCCACGACGTAAAGATTGAAAAAGAAGAACCTACTAAGCAAGTACAAGTAAAGACGGTGAAAACCAAAAAAAATTATACGAAAAAAAGAAATAACGTAAAAACGGATAATCAAAAAAATAAAAGGGAGGAGTAACTCGCCTTTTTTATACATAATTTGCATAAATAATTGACTTTTAGTTAATAGTATAGTAATATATATTATGCGTTTAGGTGATTAGAGTATAATAACCTAGCAAAAATTTGACCGATTTTACCTAACGGGTAATGAAAAATAGGCCGTACGGACAGCCGGGTCAAAAGCCGATTGGCAACTTGTTGCCTTATTGATTTTAATGTGGGTTGGCTCATAAAGGGCTAAAAGTGTGTATTACACAAAACTTGTGAAACGTCAATAAGATGGTAAAGTTTTTTGCTTTCAATCTCTGATTACTTATTCTAAATAAGTATTATTTCCCAAGTTTTTTGTAACTTGGGATTTTTTATTGTAAAGGGAATAGGCTATGGAAAAGATGAAATTATACGGTTTTAACAACCTTACTAAGTCATTGAGTTTTAATATTTACGACGTTTGCTACGCTAAAACGGCAAGGGAGCAACGTGATTATATCGCTTATATTAACGAACAGTACAACTCGGATAGGCTAGTAAACATTTTGCTAAAAGTTACCGAACTTATCGGCGCAACCGTACTAAATATCAGCAAGCAGGACTACGAGCCACAAGGTTCTAGCGTTACTATGCTTGTAGCAGAGCAGTCGCTTGTAAATAATATGCAAGGTGATACGCAAGTTGCCCACCTTGACAAAAGCCACGTTACCGTGCATACTTACCCAGAGTATCACCCAGATAATAATATTGCTACTTTTAGGGTGGATATAGACGTTGCTACTTGTGGCGAAATCACCCCACTTAAAACGCTAGACTTTCTAATAGGTAGTTTTGATAGCGATATTATATATATGGACTACAAGGTAAGAGGCTTTACTCGTAGAGAGGACGGAAGAAAATTATTTATCGACCACGATATCACTTCTATTCAAGACTATATCGACAAAAAGACGCTTGAAAAGTACGACGCAATAGACGTAAACGTGTATCAAAGTAATATTTTCCACACCAAGATGCTAATAAAGGAAGTGGAATTACAAAACTATTTGTTCAATACCGACGTGTATGAACTTGCTCCTAAGACAAGACTTGCCATAACCGACAGTTTGCGTAAGGAAATGATAGAGATTTTTAGTGGAACAAATGTATACTAACAAAGAATTAGACCAAGACAGAATGCCTATAATAGAGGCACTTGAAGATATGAAAGCGGCAAGATTAGTACCGTTTGACGTACCCGGACACAAAAGAGGAAGGGCAGATAAAAACCTGACCAAATTTTTGGGCGAGAAGGCGATGAGTATCGACGTCAATTCTATGAAACCGCTTGACAATTTATGCCACCCGATTTCCGTAATTAAGGAGGCGGAAGAACTTGCCGCCGCCGCTTTTAAGGCTAAGGGGGCATTTTTTATGGTTGGTGGCACTACTTCCAGCGTGCAAGCAATGATTTTTGCCGTAACTAAAAGAGGCGACAAAATAATCGTGCCACGTAACGTGCACCGTAGCGTGATAAACGCAATGATACTATGCGGTGCAATTCCCGTGTACGTAAACCCACAAATTGAACAAAACCTAGGTATTCCACTAGGAATGAACCTTGACGACGTAGAGCAAACTATACTTGCAAACCTAGATGCTAAGGCGTTATTTATAAATAACCCTACCTATCACGGTATATGCTCAAACCTAAAAGCAGTAGTTGAACTTTGCCACAAACACAATATAAAAGTTATTGTGGACGAGGCGCACGGCACTCATTTTTCTTTCAGTGATAAATTGCCGTTATCTGCAATGGAAGCAGAGGCGGATTTAGCGGCAGTATCTATGCACAAGTCGGGTGGATCGCTTACTCAAAGTTCGTTTTTGCTAGTTGGCGAAAATATGAACGTCGATTACGTAAGGCAAATAATTAACCTAACGCAAACTACGTCGGGCAGTTATCTACTTATGGCTAGTTTGGATATGGCAAGAAGAAATATGGCGCTAAACGGCAAAGCAATATTTGACGAAGTGCTACAAATGGTGGACTACGCAAGAGAGGAAATAAACCAAATAGGCGGATATAACGCTTTTGGTGGTGAACTTATCAACGGAGAAAGCGTGTACGCTTTCGATACGACTAAGTTGTGTGTAAATACGTTGGATATGGGGCTTACGGGTATAGAAGTCTACGATATTTTGCGTGACGAGTACGATATTCAAGTAGAGTTTGGCGACCTTGGTAATATACTTGCCTACGTATCGGTAGGGGATAGAAAAAGCGATATTGAAAGGCTGATTGGTGCGCTAAGTGAAATTAAGCGTAGATATCAAAAACCTAGGTCGACTATAATGCAATACAAATATATAATGCCCGAGGTGGTACTTTCTCCGCAAGAGGCGTTTTACGCTAATAAAGAAAGCGTCAAGTTAAAGGACGCTGAAAACAGAATTTGCGGGGAGTTTGTAATGTGCTACCCACCGGGAATACCTATTTTAGCGCCGGGCGAATTTATTACGGGCGAGATAATAGAGTATATAGAGTATTGCAAAGAAAAAGGTTGCAACCTAACGGGCTCTGAGGATTTAGAGGTAAAGCGTATCAACGTGCTTTTGTAGGAGGGAATTATGGATTTATGGTTTTCGGAGTTTCACACCAAGAACGTGAAATTCAGCATAAAAGTAGATAAACAACTCGTAAGTTTGAAAAGCGATTTTCAGCGTATCGACGTGTTCGAATCAAAGGAGTTCGGCAGGTTTCTAACCCTTGACGGCTATATGATGCTTACCGAAAAGGACGAATTTATTTATCACGAAATGATTACGCACGTACCTATGGCAGTGCACCCAAACGTGAAGAATATTTTGGTAATAGGAGCAGGCGACGGCGGTGTAATTAGAGAGTTAACTAGATACGACTACGTGGAAAATATCGACGTCGTTGAAATTGATGAAATGGTGGTAAAGGTAGCCAAAGAGTACTTGCCGTTTACTGCAAACAAGTTTGACGACCCAAGAGTGCATATATACTATCAAGACGGCTTAAAGTACGTAAGAAAATGCGAAAACGAGTACGATTTAATCATAGTGGATAGTACCGACCCGTTTGGACCAGGCGAAGGCTTGTTTACAAAGGAGTTTTACGGCAACTGTTATAAGGCGCTAAAAGAGGACGGAATTATGGTAAATCAGCACGAAAGCCCGTTTTACCACGACGACGCCGTTGCAATGCAAAGGGCACATAAAAGAATAGTGGAGTCGTTTGATAAATGCAAAGTATATCAAGCGCATATCCCTACCTATCCGTCAGGACATTGGCTATTTGGTTTTGCTACTAAAAAATACAATCCGCTTGACGTAAGGGTGGAAGAGTGGGAAAAACTAAATATTAAAACTAGATATTACAATACTAAACTACACAAGGCAAGTTTTGCATTGCCAAACTACGTTCAGGAGATGCTAGAAAATGTTGAAAAGTAATTTTACGGGTTTTATAGGTTGCGATAGCGAGTACGAAAATGCAACGCACGTAATATTTGGAGCGCCGTACGATAGCACCACGTCGTATAGACCTGGCACGAGATTTGCACCAAGTGCAATTAGAAGCGAATCTTTTGGTATAGAAACGTACAGCCCTTATCAAGACAAGGATTTAACCGACTATAATATATTCGATTACGGTGATTTGGAACTGCCGTTCGGCTCGGTTAGGGGTGCGCTTGACCAAATAAAAGACCTTACTTGCGAGATACTGCAAGACGGCAAAGTTCCCGTTATGCTAGGTGGCGAACACTTGGTTACCCTTGGCGTGTTCGAGGCAATCAGCGAAAAATACGACGACGTGTACGTTATACATTTTGACGCACATTGCGACCTAAGAGAAGATTATTTAGGATGTAAATTATCGCACGCATCTGTAATTCGTCGAATTTATGATATAATAGGTAAGGATAGGATTTTTCAGTTTGGTATTCGTTCTGGCGACCGTGAAGAATTTAGGTTTAGCGAAAAGGGTAATACCTATATGCAAAAGTTTAATTTTGACGGCTTAACGGACGTGGTTGAAAAATTGAAAGGCAAAAAGGTATATTTCACGATAGACCTTGACGTACTAGATACGTCGGTATTCCCAGGGACGGGTACTCCCGAGGCTGGTGGAGTAAGTTTTAACGACCTACTTTCAGCAGTAAAAGAAGTGGCAAAACTAGATATCGTAGGGTGCGATTTGGTGGAGTTAAGCCCTGCGCTAGATAATAGCGGAGCGTCAACGGCGCTTGCTTGTAAAATATTAAGAGAACTTTTATTAGCGATACAATAGGAGGAAAAAGATGTCGAAAGTATTAATTATTGGTTGCGGAGGAGTTGCAAGCGTAGCAATTCACAAATGTTGTCAAAACAGCGAAGTTTTTTCTGAAATTATGATTGCAAGTAGAACGAAATCTAAGTGCGACAAATTAAAGGCAAAACTTGACGGTGGTAAAACTATTATTCACACTGCCGAGGTGGACGCTAATAACGTTGAAGATTTGGTAAAACTAATAAACGACTTTAAGCCTGAATTAGTGCTTAACCTAGCGCTTCCTTATCAAGACCTTACCATTATGGAGGCTTGTCTTAGAACGAAAGTGCATTACGTAGATACTGCAAACTACGAGCCGGAAGATACCGCAAAGTTCGAGTACAAATGGCAATGGGCTTATAAAAAGAAATTTGAAGAGGCAGGAATAACCGCACTACTTGGTAGCGGATTTGACCCAGGCGTAACTAGCGTATTTTCAGCGTATGCGCAAAAACATTATTTTGACGAAATCAACTATATAGATATTTTGGACTGCAACGGTGGCGACCACGGCTATCCGTTTGCAACTAACTTTAACCCTGAAATAAACATAAGGGAAGTATCTGCAAAAGGTAGTTATTGGGAAGACGGCAAATGGGTGGAAACCGAGCCGATGGAGATAAAAAGAGAGTACGACTTTAAGGGCGTAGGTAAAAAAGATATGTATCTACTACATCACGAGGAATTAGAGTCGCTTGCCTTGAACATTAAAGGAATAAAGAGAATAAGATTCTTTATGACTTTTGGTCAAAGTTATCTTACTCACCTTAAATGCTTAGAAAACGTTGGTATGACCTCTATCGAGCCTATTATGTACGAAGGCAAGGAAATAGTACCGTTGCAATTCTTGAAGGCAGTACTACCAGACCCTGCTAGCCTTGGCCCTAGAACGAAAGGAAAGACTAATATCGGCTGTATTTTTAGGGGTAAAAAGGACGGAAAGGACAGAACCTATTACGTATATAATATTTGCGACCACGAAGAGTGCTACAAGGAAGTAGAGTCGCAAGCAGTTTCCTATACGACAGGCGTACCTGCTATGATAGGCGCTATGATGATATTAACGGGTAAATGGAACAAGCCTGGCGTACACAATATGGAGGAGTTCGACCCAGATCCATTTATGGATGCACTAAATAAATGGGGCTTGCCTTGGGAAGAAGATTTCAACCCTGTACTTGTAGATTAAGTGAAAAAGGCTACTTTTAATAAGTAGCCTAATTTTTATATAGGTAAGTTTATTTTGACTTGCCGAAATTTAGGTGAAATATGAGTAAATTAAGAACGCCGTATTACCTTATAGACGAGCAGTTATTGATTAAAAATTTAGAGATATTAAAGGACGTGGCAGATAGGTCGGGGGCAAAAATTTTGCTTGCCCAAAAGGCGTATTCTGCATTTTGCTCGTACCCACTTATCAGTAATTATTTGTCGGGTACGACGGCTAGTGGATTATACGAATTAAAACTAGGAAAAGAAGAATTTTGCGGGGAGACGCACGTATTTTCGCCTGCTTACGAAGAGGAGGAAATAGACGAAATTCTAACGCTTGCAGACCACGTGGTATTCAATAGTTTTTCGCAGTGGAAAAGGTATAAGAGCGTGGCTGTTAAAAGTGGCAAATCGCTTGGAATAAGGGTAAATCCCGAAATATCTACGGGCGAGCACGAAATATACGACCCGTGTGGAAAATACAGTAGGCTAGGCGTTACCCTTGCTAACTTCGAAGAGGACTGTTTGGAAGGGCTGTCGGGCTTGCATTTTCATTGCTTGTGCGAGCAAAACGTAGAACCACTTGAAAAGGTGCTTAAAGGTTTTGAAGAAAAATTCGGCAAATACCTAAAAAATATGAAGTGGGTAAATTTCGGTGGTGGACATCATATAACAAGAAGTGATTACGACAGAGAAAAACTGATTGATATAATAGTAAAATTCCGTGAAAAATACGGTGTAGACGTGTATTTAGAGCCGGGTGAAGCAGTTGCCCTAAACGCAGGTTTTTTGGTCAGCAAAGTGGTAGATATCGTAAATAATGATAAGCAAATTGCAATTATGGACACGTCTGCTGCTTGCCATATGCCAGACGTACTAGAAATGCCGTATAGACCTAATATAATAGGTAGTGGACAGGACGGCGAAAAAGCCTATTCGTACAGGCTTGGCGGTCCAACTTGCCTTGCCGGTGATATAATCGGCGATTACAGTTTTGACAAGCCACTTAAAATTGGGGACGAACTCGTATTTTGCGATATGGCGATATATTCTATGGTAAAAAACAATACCTTTAACGGAATGCGTTTGCCGTCTATCGTGTACAAGCAGGGCGATAAAATTACCGTAGTAAAGGAGTTTGGCTACGAAGATTTTAAGAATAGATTGTCATAAAATAATATTTTAAGGATAAATATGATTATACGGTTGCTTAAATGCAATCGTATTTTTTTATAAAAAACGAAAAAGTATTTAATCTCCACCTAATAAGTGATATACTTTTATTAAGGAGAGAATATGAATTTACCTACTAAGATTACAATCAGCCGTATAGTGCTGATACCGATAGTTATATTGTTTTGTTGCCTAAGAAGCGTGTTTAGTTATTATTACGTACCTATGGCAATACTATTTTGGATTGCCGTTATGACCGATTTTATAGACGGAAAATTGGCAAGGAAAAACGGATTAGTTACCGATATAGGCAAGTTTTTAGACCCTATTGCCGATAAAATGCTGACCGTTGCAGGCATAATGATAGTGATAGATATAGGGGCGTTTTATTTGCCGTATTATGCGCTTATCACCGTAACGATAATATTATCAAGGGAATTTATAATAGGCGTATTTAGGCAAATTGCAGCGTCAAAAGGCTTGGTGCTTGCTGCCGATAAACTAGGAAAATACAAAACCGCAACTACCTTTTCTGCGCTTACCTTTTTAATGTTGACGCCTTGTTATGCTAGCAATCAAATTGTGGGCGAAGTTTTTTGGTGGATAGGTATTATCGAGTTTACGATAGCAACTATACTAACCGCCGTATCGGGCTTGCATTATATTATTAAAAACAAAGCCGTGCTTACGGGCGAAAGTAAGGAGAATTAAAATGGATAATAAGCTTTACAATAAGTGCTTGGCTGGTGTTTTCGGGCTAATTACGGGTGATGCCATTGGTGTTCCGTACGAGTTTAGGTCAAGAAACGAAATGCTACAAAATCCTTGCTGTGATATGGTTGGGTACGGTACGTATAACAAGCCTATGGGTACGTGGTCGGACGATTCTAGTATGGTGCTTGCAACTATGGACGGAGTAGTAGACGGCGAATTTGACCTAGACAAAATAATGATGAATTTTTTAGATTGGCAAGTATACGGAAAGTACACGCAAGACGGCTTTATGTTCGATATTGGGCTAACTACGACTAAGGCGCTAGATAATTATAGAAGCACATTGGACGTTAAATCCGCTGGGGAAAAGGGCAAAATGAGTAACGGAAACGGTAGCCTTATGCGAATACTACCTGTCGTCTATTATCTATATGCAAAGTACGGTAAGGACGCAATGTTAAAAGGCGAAGCAATCGAACTTGTAGAGAACTTATCGGCACTTACTCACGCCCACGAAATAAGTAAAAAAGCGTGCGCAATATACGTAGCAGTCGGGTTAAGGCTACTAGAAGACCAAACTAATAAGGCAATAGAAAATGGGCTTTTAGACGTAAAGGAATACGTAAAAGGAATTAGCGTTTTTGATAGGCTTTACTCTAAGGAATTTTTCGATTTGCCACTTGGAGTGTTTAGTGGCGAAGGCTACGTGGTGGATACCTTAGAAGCGTCGATTAGAATTGTGCATGGAGCAAAAGACTACGAAAGCGGAATTTTGCAAGCAGTTAATTTAGGCAACGATACCGATACGACGGCGGCTGTAACGGGTGGATTACTAGGACTAAAATTTGGCACGGAAGGGCTTAAAAAGGATTGGATTGCAAAAATAAGGAATAATGAATTTGTAAGTAAAACGTGTTTTGAATTTATTAAAAATATAACGGAATAAGCGGTTTAAGTATCAAAAATTACCTATAAACGTGTGATTATGTTAAAAGAGGATATATGATAGATTTACATTTGCACCTTGATGGCTCGCTTTCGCCAACGTTGTTGTCGGGATTAGCAAAACGCCAAGGCTTAAATTTAACGGAAGAGGAAATAGCAAAAAAAGTCGTATGCGATAGCCGTGTAAACAGCCTAAACGACTACCTAGAAAAATTCGATTTTACGCTTAGTCTACTACAAACCGAAGAGGCTATAATGGAGGCTGTTTTCCACCTTGTAGAGAGGCTGAATAGCGAAAATATGCTTTACGCCGAAATTCGTTTTGCACCACAACTGCATACTAAAAAGGGACTATCGATTGCAAACGTTATAGACGTAGCAACTATGGCGCTTAAAGAAGCGAATAGTTGTTTTACTACGAAAGCGCAACTAATTTTGTGCTGTATGCGTGGGGGAATTGAAAATAAACTAGACAATATAAAGACTATTGAAGAAGGCAGAAAATATCTAAAAAACGGTGTATGCGCTATTGACCTTGCGGGTGCAGAAGCCGTGTATCCTACCAAAGATTTTACCTATTTATTCGAAATTTGCCGTGGTATAGAAATGCCGTTTATAGTTCACGCAGGAGAGGCTGACGGGGCAAATAGCGTAAGGGTTGCCGTAGAGAGTGGAGCAAAAAGAATAGGGCACGGAATTGCCCTTAAAGACGACGACGAGTTGCTTAGCGAAGTGGTAAAAGCGGGTATCGGTATAGAAACTTGCCTATCTAGTAATTTGCAAACGAAAGCGATAAGTAATATTGGTGAGTTCCCGATTAGAAAGTTTATGGATAAAGGGGCGTTAGTTTCGGTAAATACCGATAATATGACCGTATCTAATACCACCGTTATAAAGGAGTTTGGCTTACTGACAAACGAGTTTATGCTAACTCCTAGCGAAAAGACGACGCTACTTGCAAACGCTATTAAAACGAGTTTTCTATCACAGCAAGATAAGGCGAAACTGATGCTTACGGTGTTAGGAGGCAAAATAAAGTAAAAAAAATTAAAAAATTTTTAGAAAAGCGATAAAAAAAATTTACTATTACTATGTAATAGTATTTTTTATTTTTAAGGGAAAAAATGCAATCCCGGGGGATAGGATTTTTTGTTAAATAATAAACAAATGGTTAAATTTGTCTAAAAATATATAGTTGACAAGAAGAAAAAAGCCGTATATGATATGCACGAAATACAAATTTGAGGTTAATTATGAAAGTTAGTGGAAACGTAAGAACAAACACAAAATTTTTAGTGCTTACTGCAATGTTTATAGCAATCGGCATAGTTTTACCTATTGCCTTTCACTCTATACCCAATGCGGGCAAAATTATGTTGCCTATGCATATTCCCGTATTACTATGCGGATTTATATGTGGACCTATTTACGGAATGCTTGCAGGCGTTTTAACGCCTATTTTATCTAGCGCAATGACGCAAATGCCACCTATGTATCCTATGGCAGTAATTATGCTTGTAGAACTTGCCGTATACGGCTTTACTTCTGGCATTATGATAAGGGTAATCAAAACGAAGTGGTCGCTTGTAAATATTTATATTTCGCTAGTTATTGCTTTGGTATTAGGTAGAGTGGTGTCTGCGCCTATGTCTTGCGCTATGTTCAATATGCCGTTTAACGCTTGGGTTAGTGGCTCTCTTGCAGCTGCAGTACCGGGCTTAGTGGTTCAACTTACCGTAATTCCGGCGCTACTATACGCTTTGCAAAGGGCAAAACTAATAGATATGAATTCCAACGGAGTATGGGGCATTGCAACCAAGAAGAACAATAAGAAGATAAAGGAATTCTTTAACGAAAAAGCGCCTACTTGGGATAGTAGACAAGAGGAAACCGACGAGCGTATCAGCGAACTATTAAACTACGTAAAAATTAACGAAGGCGACAAAGTGCTTGATATTGCGTGTGGTACGGGCATTATTGATAGAGAACTTGTAAAAAGGGGTGCAAAAGTAACGGCAATAGATTTGTCGGACAAGATGATTGAAATTGCAAAGCAAAAGAACGCTGACCTTGGCGTAGATTACAAAGTGCAAGATTTTTACGACTACGACGAGAGTGGCTTTGATACGGCAATTATCTTTAACGCATATCCGCATTTTACCGAAAAGGAAGAACTAGTTAAGGCGCTAAGTAGAACGCTTAAAAAGGGTGGAAGATTCGTCGTTATGCACAGTATGGGTTACGAAAAACTAAACGAACACCATAAAAATATCCAAAAGGGTATATCCTTAGAGTTAAAGCCTGCTAGCGAAGAAGTTAAGAACTTTGAAGGTAAATTCGACGTCGATTTTATCGTAGACCAAAAAGATATATATATTTTCTCGGGCATTAGTAAATAAACTGCTTAGGCAGTGGCTGTAATAAATATAACCTTAAAAGAAAGGCGACTTAGGTCGCCTTTCTTTTTCTAAATTCAAAATTCTAAAATATTCCGTAATTTAAGTATTGAAATAGTAAGCTAATTAAACTGTCTTGGCTTAATAGTGGTGTCGTACAAAGTGGTACGAAGCAAAACGTTTAGATAGTGTGTTATTTCGTTTTTGGACATAACTAATTCGTCAAAAATCCAAGCCCTAACGGCGCTGATTACGCCACCTACGAAAAACTCGGTCAAAAATTCAACGGGAACGCTGTATTTTACGCCACTTGCGATTGACTCACGTATTTTCTTTTCGGCGTTTTTGGTAAGGTGCTTTCTTACGTCGTCCAAAATTAGCGACGGCGATTGAGCCAAAATGGATTTTGCCATAGCCTTTTTCTTAATAAAAAAGTCTACTACGTGCTCGAAAACTTCCTCGTAATAGTCGATAATATTTTTATCGTTGTTCGCCTTCGTGATTGCAACGTCCACGTCCTTCATAAGCTCGTAAATGCAATAGTCTAAAAGGTGATATTTGTCTTCAAAATGTGTGTAGAAAGTACCTCTGTTTACGTCGGCTTTATCGCAAATTTCTTTTACCGAAATATCGGCGATATTCCTTGTCGTAAGCAGTTCGTAAAAGGCGGATATTATTGCCTTTTGCGTGCGCACGATACGTTGGTCCTTCTTAAAATATAATTCCTCCATGGTCGCTCCTAAATAGAAAGTCTTTTAATTCTTGTATTCTATCATTATATTTTCACCGTGTCAATAATAGCCCAAAAAATAGATTTTGGGTAAAATTGCAAAAAGGTATTTAATATTTACGCTTTACTAATAATACCTAGTGTTTAGTAGACATTGGCGTAATAAAAAATAAAATAAACGATATTTAATTTTCTAAAAAATTCACCTTGACAAAAGCAGTGTATAGTCCTACAATATTCTATAATCGTAAAGAGAACGGGAGGTAATGATGAAACAATTTAAGACTGAATCAAAAAGAATTTTGGACCTTATGATTAACTCTATCTATACGAATAAAGAAATCTTTTTAAGGGAACTTATTTCAAACGCTAGCGACGCTATAGATAAGTTACACTTTATATCGCTAACGGATAGCGAAGTTAATAGCGATTTTAAGATTAAAATCACAATAGATAAGGACGCAAGAACCCTTACCGTAGAAGACAACGGTATAGGTATGAACAAAGAGGACCTAGAAAAGAATTTGGGAACTATTGCCGAGTCCGGAACGTTAGATTTTAAGGAAAAGAACGAAGAGGAACTTATCGGTCAATTCGGCGTAGGATTTTATTCTGCGTTTATGGTTAGCGACAAGATAGAAGTACTTACTAAAAAGTACAAGGAAGACAAGGCGTATTTGTGGACAAGCAAAGGTGTAGAGGGCTACGAGATAAAAGAGGCTGTTAAGGACGGCGTTGGTAGTAAAATCACCCTTACGATAAAGCAAAATAGCGACGAAGAAAACTACGACGAATATTTGCAAGATTACGTAATTACTAGTCTTATTAAAAAGCACTCTGATTATATCCATTATCCTATCAAAATGGACGTAAAAAAGACCAAGGAAGCTGACGGGAAAGAAGAAACGTTTATCGAAGAAGAAACGATAAACAGTATGGTTCCACTTTGGAGAAAAAATAAAAACGAAGTAACTAACGAGGCTATGGAAAGTTTTTACATGGACGTATTCCACGACTATGAAAAGCCGTTAAAATGCTATTACTCCAAAATCGAGGGCAAGGTAAGCTATAACGCTATGTTATTTGTTCCACAAAAAGCGCCGTTTGACTACTACTCGAAAGACTTTAAGCGTGGGCTAAAACTTTACTGTAACGGCGTGCTTATAATGGACAAGTGCGAAGAACTTTTGCCAGACTATTTTGGTTTCGTTGCGGGCATAGTAGATTCTAGCGACCTATCGTTAAATATTTCAAGAGAGATACTACAAAAGGATAGGCAAGTAAAACAAATATCTTCTAGCCTTGAAAAGAAAATAATTACCGAGTTTAAGAAATGGCTTGAAGAAGATAGAGAATCGTATGCTAAAATGTTTGCCGAATTTGGTCAAACCATTAAATTCGGTATTTACAATTCGTACGGAATGAAAGCCGACGAGTTAAAAGACCTACTATTATTCTATTCGTCTAAGGAGAAAAAGGAAGTAACCTTAAAAGAGTACGTTAGCAATATGAACGCCGAGCAAAAAGAGATTTACTACGCAACGGGGGACAGTATAGAGCAAATAGACGCTTTGCCACTTGCCGAAAAGGTAAAGGACAAAGGATTTGAAATACTATACCTAAAAGACAAAGTAGACGAATTCGTAGTTAAAATGATAGGCAAGTTCGAAGATAAGGAATTCAAGTCGATAGCCGACGGCGATTTGGGGCTAGATAGTGAAGAGGAAAAGAAAGAAATAGAGGATAAGCAAAACGACGCTAAGCCGATGATAGAAGAATTAAAAGAGGCGCTTGGCGGTAAAGTAGAAATAAAACTTACGAATAGACTAAAAAGTTATCCTGCTTGCGTAACCGCAGTCGGTGACGTTACCTTAGAGATGGAAAAACTTTATAGAAGTATGCCTCACGCTAATATGCCAAAGGTAGAGGCTGAAAAACAGCTAGAAATAAACGTAGAGCATCCTATTTACTCAAAGCTTAAAAGTTTGTATCAAGAAGATAAGGAAAAGGCAAAAAAACTTGTAAAAGTTTTATATTACGAAGGATTACTTTTAGAAGGATTGCCCGTTGAAAACGTGCCTGAAATGATAAACGATATTACGGATATTTTAGTTTAACTTAACGTAAAACATATAAAGATAAACTGAAAAGCGTATAAAAACTATATAGAAGAAAACCGTTTTTTAGCGGTTTTCTTTGTTTTTTCAGGTAAATTTTGTCAAAAATGGTAATTTATTTAGAAAAAAACGAAAGTAAAACGTAATATTTATTACAGAGTAATAATTTTTGCTTAGCGAAAATGCTTACGTGTGATAAAATGAGTAAGGTAAGAATTTTGTAAAATATAAACAAATGGAAAGATTTATATTTTATGAATATATTTGGCAAAAGTCGGGCATGTTGTTTATGTTTTATGATATATGGCTAGACGATAGGTATATTGCTTGTTTAACCTAATAAATAGGTATACTATTATGTTTATAAAAGAGCGGATAAATTTTTAGTGCTAGGACTAAGGAGAAAAAAGTATTGTATAGAAAATTTTTTAAGAGGGCGTTTGATATAATTATTAGCTTTTTGGGGCTAGTGTGTCTTGCGCCGATAATGTTTGCCGTAGCTGCTTGTATTAGATTCGACAGCAAAGGACCTGCTATTTTCAAAAGCCCAAGAGTAGGCAAAGACGGTAAGGTTTTTAACTGCTACAAGTTTAGGTCTATGTCGATTGAAGCGCCAAAGGCAGAAGCAACTAGAAAAATTGATAGCGGACTATACATAACCAAAGTTGGCAAAGTGATAAGGAAACTATCCATCGACGAATTGCCACAACTATTTAACATACTAAAAGGCGAGATGTCCATAATAGGTTATCGTCCCGTAGTCGTTACCGAAAAAGATTTGATAGGTTATAGACAAGCGTTAGGGGTGGATAAATATTTGCCAGGGCTAACGGGACTTGCTCAAATTAGTGGTAGGGACGAGCTTACCGATATGCAAAAGAAGGCTATGATAGATGCAACCTATTGCCAAAATATCACGTTTTTCAACGATTGTAGAATATTTTTCAAAACAATCGGGTACGTACTAACCAAGCAAGGTATCGTAGAAGGTTCTGAGCCTATCAAGGTGAAGAAGGCGGTAGTTTTGCCAATTACGTATGAAAATCAAAAAAATACAATTAAAGATGAAATAAAACTCGGTGCATAAATTAGTTATATGTAAATATTCAAAGTACAAAATTGAGGGTGAGCGTGAGCTACTTGATATAAATAATAAGAGAAAACAAATGAAATTACTAATTCTTTCACAATGTTATTATCCTGAAACATTTAGCATAAATACGGTTGCACCAGAGCTTAAAAAAAGAGGTTTTGACGTAACTGTTTTAACTGGATACCCGAATTACCCAATGGGAAAAATTTTCGACGGTTACGGGTTTGATATTCCGTATGAAACGAATATAGACGGGGTAAAAATAGTTAGAGTAAAAGCACGTCCTAGAAAAAGCGGAAAGATTAATCTTGCATTAAATTATTATTCTTTTTATTCAAAGGCGTATAAGTGGCTTAAAAAAAATTATAAAGAATACGATTTAATATATTGTTTTGAAGTTTCGCCAATTACGTCTTTTTTGCCTGCAGCACGATTAAAAAAGAAAGTGCCTTATATAATGAACGTTCAAGATATGTGGCCAGAATGTTTTGAAGCGGTGATGAATGTGCATAATCCAGTTATATTAAAACCACTAATGGCTTTATCTAATTACGTATATAAAGGTGCTGACAAACTGTTGTGCTCGTCAAAAAGTTTTTGCGAGGAATTCAAAAGGCGTAAAATAGCAGAGGATAAACTCGTTTTTTGGCCACAATTTGCAAATGATTACGGTGTTTCTAACGAAACTGTAGAAGAGTATAAAACGCCGTATAGGTTCGTATTTGCGGGCAATATCGGTAAAGCACAAGGGCTTGACTTAGTATTAGATACTGCTAAAATAACGATAAATAATAAAGAAATCGGCTATTACTTAATAGGTGACGGAACGGAGCTAAAACACCTAAAAGAAAGAGTGGAAAAGGAAGAATTATCGAACGTATATTTTTTGCCTAGAAAACCCGAACGAGAAATACCTATATATCTATGTAGCGCAACAAGCGGAATACTTATTTTGGAAGAAAATATTTTGTCTAAGATAGTATTGCCTCAAAAAATGCAAATGTATATGGCGTGCAAGTTGCCGATACTTTGCGTTATGAATGGCGAAGCAAAAAAAATTACCGAAGAAGCGGGGGCAGGCTACTACGTAGAGGCAGACGCAAATAAAATAAGCGAAAAGATATTTGAAATTATAAACGACGAAAATAGAGAAGAAAAAGGCATTAACGGTAGGAAATATTTTGAAGAAAACTTTAATAAAGATAAACTGATAGATACTCTTAGCGATATTTTGCAAGAAGAAGGAAGTAAAAAGTAAATAAATATATAAATGATACGCACGAAACGTGCGTATTTTTTAATCGTAAAATAGTTGATTTACATTGGTTTTTAATGTTATAATGTTCATATTAATACAAATGGTGTATAAATATGAACAAAGATTTAATAAAAATTATCAATTTACTTTTAGAAAAAAAATATACGCAACGGGAACTAGCGTCTCTTAGCGGATTTTCGGTGGGAAAGGTAAATAAACTTAAAAACGAATTGGTAGATAGTGGCATAATTGTAAATGGCGACGTAGACGAGAGTAAAATAGTTAGTTACAAGGTGAAAAACGCAGTTATTGTATCGGCAGGATATGGACTAAGAATGCTACCTATAAACAACGTATTGCCAAAAGCGTTACTAATGGTTAACGGTAAGCGAATAATAGAAAAACAAATAGAGCAATTAAAGGAAAAGGGAATAGACGAAATATACGTAGTCGTTGGATATCTAAAAGAAAAACTATTATATTTAACCGATAAATACGGTGTGAAACTTATAGTTAACGAAAAATATCAAAACGACAATAATGCTCTTAGCATATTAAAGGCAAAAAAGATATTAGGTAACTCGTATATAGTGCCTTGCGATTTAATTTTTAATAGGAATCCGTTTAATAAATACGAATATTGTTCGTGGTATGCCTTGAAAACGGGCGAAGTGGTGGATGGCGACTACTCCGTAAGTAGACAAAAAAAACTAGCAAAAGGAACTAAATACAAGGCAGTGGGGCTAAGTTACGTAGACGATGCTAGTGATTTGGTGAAAAATCTAGAAGAAATAACCAAAGATAAAAAAGCGTTTTGGGAAGACGGACTTATAGAAGATAAAGTCTCGATAAACGTTAAATTTATAGACGAAAACGACTATTACGAAATAAACACCTATGAAGATTTGAAAAGAATAGACAATAAATCGCATAATTTGTTTGACGAAAATATACAAACGATAATGAAGGTGTTTAGCGCAGATATAAGCGATATACACGATATAAAAGTCCTAAAAAAAGGTATGACGAATAGGTCGTTTTTATTTACGATAAATAACAAAAAGTACATAATGCGTATTCCGGGTGAAGGCACGGACAAGTTGATAAATAGACGATACGAGTACGAAGTTTATCAAATCGTAAACAAAGAAGGAATTTGCGATAAGGTAATTTTTATGGACGAAAAAACGGGGGTAAAAATTACCGAATACGTAGAAAATTGCCATGTATTAGACGCATTTAATAAGGGTGAAGTAAGAACGTGCATTGAATATCTAAAAAAATTCCACGACAAAAAATTGAAGTGTAATCACGAATTTGATATTTGGGCGCAACTAGAATATTACGAAAGTTTGTTTAATCACGAGTCGTTATACGAGGATTACGACGTAGTAAAGGAAAGAGTGCTTAGCCTAAAACCATTTATAGACGGACTAAAAAAAGAAAGAACGCTTACGCATATAGACGCCGTAGCAGATAATTTTTTGTTGTCTAGTAATGGTATAAACTTAATCGATTGGGAGTATGCAGGTATGCAAGATCCTCACGTAGACCTTGCTATGTTTTCGATATACGCAGGCTACGATAAAACGTGGGTTGACTATATTTTGGACGTGTATTTTAGTGGAAAAATCGACGAAGATACTAGGTACAAAATCTATTCGTATATTGCAACGTGCGGTCTACTATGGAGTAATTGGTGCGAATACAAGTATCACAAAGGAGTGGAGTTTGGCGAATATTCTTTGTTGCAATACGAGTACGCAAAAGAGTTTTCAAAATTAGTAATAAAATATTTGGATAATAAAAATGGAAAGAATAAATAATGCAATAATTATGGCGGCAGGCTTTGGCAGTAGGCTAGCGCCTATAACTAATGAAACGCCAAAACCACTAATTGACGTTCGTGGCGAAATAATGATAGAAAATATTATACGTGCTTTACTACAAAAAGGCGTAGAAGAAATAGTGGTGGTAGTTGGTTACAAACGTGAAAAATTTGAATATTTACGGGGAAAATACGGCGTTACGCTTGTAAATAATCCTGATTTTTGCAAGGCGAATAACATATCGTCTATGTACTACGCAAGAGAATATTTGAAAACGAGTATTGTGATAGATGGCGACCAACTAATAAAAAATATAAATATAATAAAAACCGAAATAGACAAAAGCGGATATGCTTGCTATTACGTGCCAAACGAAACTAACGAGTGGTTGCTTGCTTTGGATGAAGATAAAGTGGTTAGTTGCAGTAGGACGGGTGGAAAAAACGGCTATGAACTAAAAGGGTTGTCCTATTGGACGAAGGCGGACGGCGACAAATTAAGACGGCTTGTTAAGGAAGAGTACGAGAGTGGCAAAACGAATATCTATTGGGACGACGTCGCTTTATTTGAAAGGAAAGGCGAAATAGAACTATACGGATATAAAATAAACAAGGGCGATATCGTCGAGATAGATAGCCTAGACGAACTGAAAATTATGGACGAAAAATATAAAAATATAGGGGAAGAAAATGTTTAAGAAAGTGGATAAATCGGTAATGATTATACCTGCCGTTATCGTGGTAATCGTGGGTTTATTAGTTTCGTTAATGCCCGAAGGAAGTACAGGTGCAATAAGTGCTATTCGCAACTTTTTGGGTAATGATATGGGCGTATATTACGTAGTCGTTGGGTTAGGTGCGTTTGCCTTGCTACTGTATTTTGCTTTTTCCAAAATAGGCAAAATCAAAATAGGCAAAGAGGGTGATAAACCTATGAATACGCTAACGTGGGGAATACTTATTTTCACCTCAACTATGGCGGCTGATATTTTGTTTTATTCTTTTCACGAGTGGACGTATTACTATAATGCCGAGGTGCTAAATCAGCCCGTTACGAACGTTGCTACGCAACAAATGTGGGCGTCGTCCTATTCGCTATTCCATTGGGGATTTATTCCGTGGAGTTTTTATTTGGTATTAGCGGTAGTGTACGCTTTTATGTTTTTTAATAGGGGAAGGCGTGATAAACAAAAAATGTCCGAAGCGCTAAGACCTATTATGGGTAAATATTCTGACAAAGCGCCTGGCAAATTAGTAAATATCATTAGCGTAGTAGGCTTGTTATGCGGTACTGCGACTACTTTTTCAGTAACGACGCCACTAATGACGAGTATCGTTTGCGAACTATTTAATTTGCCTTATTCCAAAACGATTTCGGCAATTATTTTGGTTATAATAGCAGTAATTTATACGATAGCCGTTTTGTTTGGTAGTAAAGGAATATCGGTTATAGCCAAAATTACGGTGGGATTTTTCTCATTTATGTTAGCGTTCTTCTTCGTGGTTGGCGACCCTAGATATATACTAGAAACGGGCGTACAAGGAATAGGTAATATGCTTGCAAATTTCTTACGCATGGCAACGTGGCTTGACCCCGTTAGAGCAGGTGGGGCAAGTAGTTTTCCACAAGATTGGACGATATTTTATTGGGCATATTGGATTGCTTGGTGCGTTGCAACGCCGTTCTTTATTGCAAAAATATCAAAAGGTCGTACGATAAAGCAAATATTATTAGGTGGTGGTTTTGCAGGATTGTTAGGTACTTTTTCTTCTTTTATCGTGTTTGGCGGGGCAGGATTGCACCAACAAACGTCGGGCATTGTAGATGCAGTTGGTATGATAGAAGGCGGAATTGCTCCTGCTGCCGTTATAATTAAAATTATTCAAAGTTTGCCTGCTTCGGAATTTATTATGGCAATAATACTGATTACTATGATAGGACTTTACGCTTCCACGTTTGATGCATTAACCGACGTAATGAGTGCGTTTTCCTACAAAAAATTAGACGTTGATATTGCACCTAGCAAGAGTATGAAAATATATTGGGCGTGTATTTTCCTAGTGCTTCCGTTGTGCTTGCTGTTTTTAGATTCGACTAATCAACTGCTAATGTCCATATCAATAATAGGAGCGTTTCCTATATCGATAATAATGATACTCATAGTCATTGCGTTTATTAAGGATGTAAGACGGTATTTTAAGGAAAAAGATACTCTGCTCCCCGAAAAAACGGAAGAAAACGTACAGAGAGATTTTGTAGATTCTAGCGAAAAAGCAATACTAAAAGCGGGTAATGAAATATAAAAAAGAATAAATAAAAATGCGTCTTTCGACGCATTTTTTGTTTTATTTCGTATCAATTTAATTTTAATTCTACGTACATATGGCTCGTCCTATCTTCCTCAGGTGGTAATTGCATATAATCGCCGTATGCTTCTGATAGATATTTGTCGTAATTAGTAAAGCCGTAGAATTTTTTATTTTCGTACTCGTATAACGATAGATTTTCAAATTCGCATTTAGGGAAAGTTGCGTGTCCAACGCCTACCCAAAGGGTATCGGTCGGTTTGTTATATACGTCGGCTTTAAGAGAAAGCCAAGTCCAAAATTTAAGTGGCAAAATAGAGGCGAAAAAGCCTAAAAACCTACGCAAATTATAACGTTTTTTTATCGTTTTATTCTCTTTCATTACGGAAAGTATAGTTTTTGACGGATACTTGAAGTCGCTTACAAGACTAGCACACCTAGCCCCAAGCGTAGAAATAGTTTTTCTAAAATTACGCACGAATTTATTATTCGGCATATAATCTAGTGGGAAAATATCTATAAATATGCCGTATTTTTGAGGGACTCCGTCCGTTTGAAATTCCGTAAGGAAGGTGTCTTTTTTAGTAAATTTACCAAACGTTAAAGAGCAATACTTGTCCGTATCACGATTGCGAATATAGTACTTTTCGTTATCAAGCATTATATTGCAAAGTTTATTATAATCTTCTCGTAGCATCACTACGTCGATATCGTCGTCCCAAGGAATGTAGCCCTTGTGCCTAATAGCGCCTAGCATAGTTCCGTATGCCATCGAATATCTTATTCCGTTTTCTTCGCAAATATCGTGAAATTTTTGAAATAATTCAAGGTTTGCTTTTTTTAGTTCGTCTAATTGACTTTCGCTAATGCGCAAATAAGACAAACATTTATTGTAAAGGTTAAAAGTACTTTCCATTATTATCTCCTTGTTTCAAATTTATTATATAAATATCGGCTAAAAATGTCAAGGTAGTGCTACGTATCCTGTAAATATAATACTTGTAAAAAAACTGATATTATAGTATAATATAATATTAGGAATAAAGATATGAAAGTTTTGTTTGTAAATTCCGTGTGTGGATATGGTAGCACGGGTAAAATTGTGGAACGTTTAGCACGTGAGGTTGAAAGTAGAGGTGGCGAGTCGTTGGTTTGCTACGGTAGGTACGACTATACGGGCGAAGTTCGTGCTGTAAAAATTACTAGTAAAACGGAAAACTACGTAAACGCATTTAACGCAAGGCTTTTTGATAACGATGGTTTCGGGTTAAAATCGCCTACTAAAAGGCTGATTAAAATAATAGAAGAATTTAAGCCCGACGTGATAAATTTACATAATTTACACGGCTATTACCTAAATATAAAGGTGCCATTTGAGTATTTGGCAAGTACTGATATTAAAATCGTGTGGACACTTCACGATTGCTGGGCGCTAACGGGGCATTGCGTTCATTTTGAGTACGCTAAATGTGATAAATACCTTAGCGTCTGTTATGATTGTCCGCAAAAAAAAGAGTATCCAACCGCTTTATTACTAGATAATTCGAAAAATAATTATGAAAAGAAGAAAGCGTTGTTTGGCAAAATAAAAAAAGAAAATTTAATAGTAGTTACGCCAAGTATATGGCTAAAAAACATCGTAGAAAAATCGATTCTATCAAATTTTGAAGTGGTATGCTTAAACAACGGTGTGGATTTGCAAAATTTTGAATATAAGCAATGCGAGGTGAAAAAAACCGTATTGACAGTTGCATCGACGTGGACTGAAAAGAAGGGATACAAGGACGTAATAGAACTTGCAAATAGGCTACGTGGCGAGTACAAGGTGGTAATGGTTGGTGTTAGCGATAGTCAATTAGACGAATTGAAAGGCACGGATATAGTTGCAATTAAAAGGACGTCGAATCAAAAGGAACTAGCTGAACTATATAGAAATGCACTTGTTTTTGTAAATCCAACGTATGAGGATAATTTCCCTACTACGAATATTGAGGCGCTTGCTTCAGGTACTCCTGTAATTACATATAAAACGGGTGGTAGTGTAGAAGCGATTGAAAAGGGGAACGGCTACGTAGTAAATCAAGGAAATATAGCCGATTTGATAAACAAAATAAGGCTTATAGAAAAGGGAAATTTTGACAGAAAGGCTATAAGCGATAATGCAAAAATACAATATAGCGACGATAAGATGGCAAATGAATATTACTCATTATATCAACAAGCGTTGGAGGTGAAATAATGAAACCAAAGATTTTGTTTTTGTCGAATATTCCATCACCATATAGGGTTAATTTTTTTAATGAGCTTGGTAAGATAAGTGAACTTACGGTTATTTTCGAGCAAGCGTTTTATCAACACAGAGAAGAGGCCTGGAAAAACTATAAGTTTGAAACTTTCGAGGGGATAATATTAAATAAGAAAAGCGGAAAACCCGGGGAATTTTGTCCGTCTGTAATAAAGTATTTGAAAAGAAAAAATATGATGCTATTTTCGTAACGAATTTGGCTTTGCCAACGGGTATATTTGCAATTGAATATATGAAAATGCTAAGGATACCATATATCTTGGAAATTGATGGTGGAAAAGCAGGAACGAGCAAAGGCTTAAAAAAATTTATCAAAAAAGTAATATATAGAGGAGCAGATTGGTATTTTTCAACAAGTGAAGTAGCAGACGGATATTTTACTTCGCCTGGTGTAGATGAATCGAAAATAGTACGTTATCCTTTTACTTCTTTGTATACAAAGGATATCTTGGATAAACCTTTAACAATTATCGAAAAAATGGAATTAAAAGCAACGCTAGGCTTAACGGGTGAAAAATACGTGGTTACGGTAGGTAGATTTATCTATGGAAAAGGTTATGATATTTTACTGCGTGCCGATAAGTATTTTGTCGAAGGTGCAAAATTGTTAATAATAGGTGGAGAACCTACTGAAGAATATAAAAAAATAATTGAGGAAAATAACCTTACTAACGTAGAATTTTTACCATTTACGGATAGTGAAACACTTGGGAAATATTATTCGTGTTGTGATGTATTCGTTTTCCCAACTAGAACTGATTCGTGGGGGCTTGTGCTAGGTGAGGCAATGGCAAAAGGGTTGCCTGTAGTGTCATCTAAAGGAGCTGTTTCGGCACTGGCACTTATTGAAGAAGGGGAAAACGGTTACGTGTATGAGATAGACGACGAGAAGTCAATGGCAAAATACGTAAACGGGATATTAAACAATAAAGACCTTGCAGATAAAATGGCTGAAAATAACATTAAAAAGATGCAAGAATATACGTTTGAAAATATGGCAAAAATTCAAGTTGATTTTGTTAATCAGCATACGGATTAACGGGGAGAATTGAGAATAGATGAAAAATTTTGACAAATAAAGGAATTGCAAGGTTGTTTTATAATATTCGTATTAAAAATATAACGGCATCAGTCTAAATAATATTACGTACGGCATGCCGAAATTATTATGATACAACGGGGTTTTGATTGCCTTTAATATTACAAATAGAGAATAAGTATGTAGATAGCGAGGGTGCTTCTTTTATATAAATTTTTAGTTAAATATTAAAGCAATTATGTTATAATATAAAAAACATATATAACTAAAATAGAGGTAAAAATGAGTATTTTTAAGGGAAAGACGTTAATGATAACGGGTGGAACGGGCAGTTTCGGCAACGCCGTATTAAACAGATTTTTGGATACGGATATAAAAGAAATTAGGATATTTAGTAGAGATGAGAAAAAGCAAGACGACATGAGGCACGAATACCAACTAAAATATCCGGAGGCGTCAAGCAAGATTAAGTTCCATATCGGTGACGTTAGGGATATTCAAAGCGTAAAAAACGCTATGTACGGGGTGGATTATATATTCCACGCAGCAGCCTTAAAACAAGTGCCTAGTTGCGAATTTTTCCCAATAGAAGCAGTAAAAACCAACGTACTTGGTACTGAAAACGTGCTAACGGCTGCCATTGAGGCAGGTGTAAAAAAAGTTATTTGTTTGTCAACTGATAAAGCCGCATACCCGATAAACGCTATGGGTACGTCTAAGGCAATGATGGAAAAGGTTATCGTAGCAAAATCTAGAACGGTAGACCCTGAAAAAACGGCTATCTGTTGTACTAGATACGGCAACGTTATGTGCAGTAGGGGTAGCGTAATCCCTCTATGGATAGACCAAATTGCTGAAAAGAAGCCTATAACCATTACCGAGCCGACTATGACTAGATTTATTATGAGCTTAGAAGAGGCAGTGGACCTAGTGTTATTTGCCTTCGAGCACGGTGAAAGCGGAGATATTCTAGTGCAAAAAGCACCTGCTTGTACTATTGAAACGCAAGCAAAAGCCGTAATGAAACTATTTGGTGGAAAGGAAGAAGATATCAGGGTGATAGGTATTAGGCACGGCGAAAAAATGTACGAAACCTTACTAACGAACGAAGAGTGCGCTAGGGCGTTCGACCTAGGCAATTTCTACCGTGTTCCGTGCGATAAACGTGACCTAAACTACGACAAATACTTTAAGGAAGGCAACACTGAGCGTAATAAACTTAGCGAATTTAACTCGAATAATACGAAGTTGCTTAGCGTAGACGAAGTGGTAGAGAAAATTTACAGCCTAACCTATATTAAAGAAAGAATGGCAGAATTAGGAATAGAAAAGTAATGAAAGTATTAGTAACAGGTGCAAAAGGGTTTATAGGTAAAAACCTTATTGCCGAACTTGACAATATAAAGCAAGGTAAAACCAAGGCGTATCCGTTTTTAGACGGTGTGGAGTACTTTGAGTGCGACCTAAACACGCCGTACGGGGAGTTTAGAAGGTATTGCAAGGAGTGCGATTTCGTAATTCATCTTGCAGGCGTAAACAGACCTGAAAAACCTGCCGATTTTATGGCTGGGAATTTTGGATTTACCACTATTTTGATTAGTGCGCTAAAAGAATACGGCAACAAAGCGCCCATTTTAATGAGTAGTAGCGTACAAGCAGTACTTGATAACGACTACGGCAAAAGCAAAAAGGCGGGCGAAGATTATATTGTAAATTATGGCAAAGAGAACGGCGTAAAAACCTACGTATATCGTTTGCCAAACGTATTTGGCAAGTGGTGCAGACCAAACTATAACAGCGCCGTTGCTACTTTTTGCAATAATATTGCTAACGATTTGCCTATAACTGTAAATAGCAGGGAAACCGAACTTACTCTGGTGTATATCGACGACGTTATAAGAAACTTCTTAAATGCGATAAACGATAACGTTGCTTACGACGGCGATTACGCTAAAATAGACGTAAGCTACAAGGCAACGCTAGGCAAAATTACCGACCTATTGTACTCTTTCAAAAAGAGTAGAGAAAACCTTGAACTTCCCGATACTAAGGACGAATTTACGGGGAAATTGTACGCAACGTACCTAAGCTATTTGCCCGAAGATAAGTTTAGTTATCCACTAACTATGCACGAAGATTACAGGGGCAGTTTTACCGAGTTTTTGCACACTAGCCTAAACGGACAAGTTAGCGTAAATATATCTAAGCCACATATCGTAAAAGGCGAACATTGGCACCATACTAAAAATGAAAAGTTTTTGGTAGTAAGCGGTAAGGGCGTAATTAGGTTTAGAAAGGTGGGTGAAGAAAAAGTAACCGAATACTTCGTTAGCGGTGACAAATTAGAAGTAGTGGATATCCCTTGTGGATACACCCATAATATAGAAAATCTTGGTGATACGGATATGGTAACGATAATGTGGTGTAACGAGACGTTTAACCCCGAAAAACCCGATACGTATTACTTAAAAGTAGAGGATAAAAATGAGTAAACTAAAATTGATGACTATCGTAGGCACAAGACCGGAGATTATAAGGCTTGCCGCCGTTATAAAAAAGTGCGATAAATATTTCGACCAAATACTCGTTCACACAGGTCAAAACTACGACTACGAGTTAAATCAAGTATTTTTCGAGGATTTAGGACTACGTGCGCCTAATTTCTATCTTGACGCAGTAGGCAAGGATTTGGGCGAAACGATAGGCAACATTATTGCAAAGTCGTACAGCCTTATGGTAAAGGAAAAGCCCGATGCACTACTTATTTTGGGCGATACGAATTCCTGCTTATCGGCAATCAGCGCAAAGCGACTTCATATACCTATTTTTCATATGGAAGCAGGTAATAGGTGCTTTGACGAGTGCTTACCAGAAGAAACTAATCGTAGAATAGTAGACCATATTGCCGACGTAAATATGTGCTATTCAGAGCACGCAAGAAGGTACTTAAACGCAGAAGGTACTGCAAAGGAAAGGACCTACGTAACGGGCTCGCCTATGGCGGAAGTTTTGCACGCTAACCTTGAACAAATCAAAGCAAGCGATATACTAAAAAAATTAGGGTTAGAAAAGGGCAAATATATTCTTTTGTCAGCACACCGAGAGGAAAATATCGACAACGAAGAAAACTTCTTTAACCTAATGAACGCAGTAAACGCAATGGCTGAAAAATACGATATGCCGATATTATATTCTTGCCACCCTAGAAGCGCTAAATTCATAGAGAAAAGGGGCTTTAAGTTTGACGAAATGGTGATTAAACACAAGCCGTTGGGCTTCCACGACTACAACAACTTGCAAATGAACGCTTTTGCCGTAGTAAGCGATAGTGGAACGCTTCCAGAGGAAAGTAGTTTCTTCTTGTCGGTGGGTAATCCGTTCCCTGCCGTATGTATTAGAACGTCTACTGAAAGACCAGAGGCACTTGATAAAGGCAACTTTATACTAGCGGGCATAACGAAGGAGCAAGTTTTGCAGGCAGTAGACACGGCAGTTGAAATGAATAAAAACGGCGACTACGGTATTCCCGTGCCAAACTATACCGACGAAAACGTATCAACCAAGGTGGTAAAACTTATCCAAAGTTACGTGGGCGTAGTAAATAAAATGGTATGGAGAAAATACTAAGAGATAATAAAAAACGAAAATGCTAGTAGTAAAACAAGTGTTTTAGCTAGAGTAATTTATAATAAACAAATTGTGTCGGAATTTGTTAACACAAACGACGACGAATTGATTAAGCAAGGAGAGAATAGTAAACCTATGCCAAATAACGTTTTAGTAAAAACGTACTAATGCAAGAATTGGATCAGTATATTAGCAAATTTGGCTAAATACTGCTAATCCGATACGTATATTTATTCAAATAGAGTCAATAAAAATAAAGGGAAAATAGTAAAAAATGAAGATATTGTTAATAGCACCATATCTAGATAGCGCCGGTGTAGGTATGGTAATAAACAATTTAATAGGTTCTATTCAAAAATATAGCGCCGACGCTGTAATAGACGTGGTGAATTTGAGTGGAGAAAACGCTAATCCGAGTAAATATGGACTTAGCAACGTGGATATATATCACGTAGAAAGGCTAAGAACGGCAGGATATAAAAAATTTACGAGAGAAATCGGTAAAATTATTAAAGACGGGAATTATGACGTAGTGCATATTCACACTGATTTAATGGCGTGGATTGTAGCAAAAATCGCAAAAAAAAATAATGTTCCCGTAATTATCGGACATGCCCACGGGCAAGCGTTTGGTAATGGAAAAAATTTCGTAGAAAAGATATTGAAACCGATATTACAATATTTGAATCGCAAGTATTGTAATGCTTGGATAGGTTGTAGTAAAGAATCTAATATGCATATGTTTGGTATGGAAGGAATCTTAATACCAAATTATGTATCTAGAAACAAATTGATTTTTTTAGATAATCAAGAAATAGAAGAAACCAAGCAGGAAATCAATCTAGACACAGACAAGATTATTTTGGGCTATGCAGGAAGATTAAATTCCATAAAAAACGCAATATTTATACCAGAAATTTATAAAAACGAAGATATGAAAAATTATCAAAGTTTGTTTTGCGGTGGATATTATGAAGAAACGAAAGATAAATTTGCTGAGTATGGTATTGAAGAAAAAGCAGTTTTTTTAGGATTAAGAGAAGATATGGATAGGTTGTATAATCTATTTGATATCTACGTTTGTCCATCTTTTACGGAAGGAATGAGCATGAGTTTAGTGCAATCGCAAATGATGGGGATACCGTGCGTAGTATCTAAGGGAGTGCCTAAAAATAACGATTTGGGGCTAGGTTTGTTTATTCAATGTGAAACCTACGACACCAAAGAATGGAAAGAAAATATTGATAAAGCAAAGGGGTTAATCAATAGCAAATCCCAAGAAGAAATAAAAACAATTATGAAAAGTAATAGGCTTGACGAAGAATCAATTATAGAACAGTTGATTAGTATTTATAGCTGTAATAGGTAAATGAAATGGTATTACAAATAGCCACATATATGGGAATAGGATATATGGTATGTTTAGCAGCATTAGGTTTGATAAACATATTTGTAAATATTAAAATAACCAAATCACAATTAAAAATAGTGCTAGGTTTAATGATAATTTCTTTTTCACTTGTCGCATATTCTATTACTCCTACGACTACAGGTATGGATATAACTAGATATTTTGCAATGTTAGAAGAAATGTCTTCTATGGATTTTGTTACTGCAATGAAAACAGGGCCATATGCAAATACTATTATAACGAATTTACTATTTTTCGTAGTAGCAAAGATTGGAGATTATAATTTGATTAAGTTTATCCCTACTATGATAAGTATGTTATGTATTTCTTATATTATATATAACTCGGCATTTAAGAATTCGTCTGATGGCAAAGCCTCACTTGTATTCGCTTTTTTAATATTTGTATTAGGTAATTGTTCTATTCTAAGTATCTTTACTGGCGTTAGATCGAGTATGGCTATGTTTATTATGTCTACTGCTTTGTTTAGGGATTTATATTTAGGGAAGAGGGATTTAGTAACGTGGTTACTATATATAATGCCTATTTTTATTCATACAGGGGTAGTATTAGTTTTTGGAATAAGAATATTATCCTTTGTAAAATTTAGGACTATTAATTATGCAATTATTTTTATCCCATTAGTTTTGGAGTTGTTCTTAGATAAATTCCTTGGAATCAATCCATTGCTTGATGAAATAATAAATAAGTACTATGCGTATCTTAATATGAAGTATGAAACACGTTGGATATTTATATTTAATATAATTAGGTTTACCGTATTGAGTGCAAGTATGGCATATTTAATTAATAATAAATTTAATAACTGGTTTAATAATCCTAAAACGACAAAAACGTTTTTATTAAATTTAATACTTACTCAAATAGGAAGCATGTCTATTAATCATTTATTCCTTAGAAATAATACGTTTATTATTGTTTCAGCAGTGCCTTTATTATATCTTTATCTTACTAATAAAAAAATGACAAATGGCTCATGGTTAATACCAGGGGAATCGTCCCTAATAGTATATAATAATGGTAAATCAAATAAAAAACGAGTAATATTTGCAATATTGATTGCAATTACAGGCTTTTCTATTGTAATACAGTATCTTGGATTTAAGGCGTGGATTTTACAATTTTAGAAAGCAAATTACAATAGAAATTTTTTTGTAAATAGTACTAACGAGTGTGACTAGACGTATAGGTATTATGAATAAATTGATAACACGTAAACAAATATTCGGAGTAATATTAATAATGTAATGTAGTTTATATTATACTGCTTGATTAGTTATAATTAAATGACGTAAATATAAAAATGGAATTAATAAAATGGAGTAATTTTGTATGAATGAGTTGGTTTCAATAATAGTGCCTGTATATAATGCCGAAAAATATTTGGGAAAATGTATTGAAAGTATTATAAATCAAACTTATAAAAATATTGAAGCTATTTTTGTAAATGATGGTTCTAAGGATGATAGTTTAAGCATTTGCAAGAATTATGCAAATCAAGATAAAAGAATAAAAATTTTAGATATTCCTAATGGCGGGGTGTCAAATGCACGAAACGTTGGTATAGAAAATGCGCAAGGAGAGTATGTTCAATTTATAGATAGCGATGACTATATTGATTTAAATATGACCGAGAGATTGATGTCAACAATGTTGGTTGATAACGTAGACTTAGTTGTATGTGGATATAATACTATAATCAAAGGAGAGAAAAGGGAAAATCAATCAAAGATAAAGTATTCTAGTAAAAAATTGATTGACGAAGATATTGATATAACAAATTTGTTTGAAACGAGTTTTTTTAACAGTCCGTGTAATAAACTGTACAAAAAAAAATTAATTACAAATAGGTTTAGAGAAGATTTTAAGATAGGTGAAGACTTACTTTTTAACTTGGATTATATAAATAACGTCAATAGGTTTAGTGTTTTAGATGAATGTTTGTATAATTATGTCGTTAACAATTCAAGTGCAACAAACACAATAAGTGCAGATAAAATGTTTAAGCAAATCGAGTTATTTAATATAACAAGTAAGTGGTTTAAGGATACGTTTAATAATAGCAACATAGATACTTACTGGGATAATTTTATGGCAAGTAGTATTATAAATATGCATATATGTTATACGGCGAGCGAAGATAATTATAAAGTATTAAAGAATAATACAACGAAACTTCTATATAATACTGATTCTAGTGAACTTATTAAATTGTACAAGCCGTGCTCTATTGAACACAAATTTTTAAGAAGGTTATTTCTAAATAAACGTTGTTTTTTAATGATTGCGTATGGCAGAATAAGAAAAACAATCAAGCAAATTTATTACAAAATAATTAAGTAATTTTATGAGGTTGATATGGATGCTAAAATAAGCATAATAGTTCCAGTATATAACGTTGAAAAATATATATATAAGTGTGTAAATAGTATTTTAGAACAAACTTATTCAAATTTGGAAATAATTTTAGTGGACGATGGTTCACTGGATAATTGTCCAAAAATTTGTGATGATTTTGCCCAAAAAGATTCTAGAATTACGGTTATACATAAGCAGAACGGAGGATTAAGTAGTGCTAGAAATGCAGGGTTAGACGAAGCAAGTGGCGATTATATTGCATTTGTAGATAGTGACGATTATATATTGCCACATATGTATGAATCACTGTATAACTTGATTAAAACTCATAGCGCAGATATTGCTATTTGTGATTTAGATTGGATACAAGAGGACGGAAGCGCTTACAATGAAGCTGGCGCTTCACCTATAAAAGACGAGGTTTTTACTAAACAAGAAGCGTATAAAAAATTATGCGAGGGTAATTATTTCTTTTACGTTACTGCGGTAAATAAATTGTATAAAAAAACAATTTTTGAGAAAGTTAGATTTCCTGTCGGCAAAGTGCACGAAGATGAATTTACAGCGCACCATATATATTCTAAATGCAATAGAATTGTTTCTTGCAAGAATAGTTTTTATAAATACGTACAACATCAAGGAACGATTATGCATTCGCCATTTACCATAAGAAAACTTGATGCAGCAGAGGCATTTTATGATAGATATTTGTTTTTTAGGAAAAATAAAGAAAGAGAATGTGCTAAGTTTGCATTGATTCAATCGTATGGTATATTGATACAATGTATACAAAGATTAAATATCAATATATATAAAAAAGAAATCAATCCTTTAATAAAGAAGGTAATGTTTTCGTTGTTTATTATGTGTAATCCTAGATGTTTCAAATTGATTCTTGTGTTTTGTAAAAAGAAAATACGAGAGGTAGGTGCATATTTAAGATTTGTTAAACGAGGTGTTTTAACAATAAAAAAGGCACGTAAAAAATTCAAACGAATAGCAGTGATTATTGCAACCCCAGAGCATGGTAATTTAGGCGACCAAGCAATTGTAAAAGCAGAAAAACTTTTTTTATCTTCAAATGGATTTGATAAAAATGCTATTGTAGAAATATGCAATTCTGATTATTTGCGCTTTGGGGACAAATTGGTCTCACATATCAAGGAAAACGATTTAGTAATAATTGACGGTGGTGGCAATTTGGGTAGTTTGTGGAAAAAAGAAGACGACAAAATATCTAAAATTATAGCCGAATATCCAAATAATAAGGTTATAGTATTTCCACAAACTGTGTATTACGATGATAGTAAAGAAAGCCAAAATAGGATAAAGAATAATTACCAAATATATAAGTTAAATAAAAAGTTAATTGTATGTTTGAGGGAAAAAAATTCTTATGAATTTTTTATAAAAAATTTCCCAGATATCAAAAGTATTCTTGTCCCTGACGTAGTTTTATCAATAAAAGACATAAATTATGATATAATTAGAAAAGATGCTTTGGTTTGTTTTCGAGATGACGTGGAGAAAAATATTGACGATGTCACGAAAGAATATATAATTACGTTATTGGCAAAAAAAGGGTATAAAGTAAAAACAACTTCTACGTTAGTAGATTATCCTGTTACTGTTGCTAATAGAGATATAGAATTAAGTAAAAAATGGGCTGAGTTTGCATCAAGTGAAATCGTAATAACAGATAGGCTACATGCAATGATATTTGCTACTATAACTAATACGCCATGTATAGCAATAGATAATAAAAGTAAAAAAGTAAGCGGAAGCTATGAATGGATAAAAGATAATAAGTACGTTAAATGTGTAGAATCATTAGATGAAATAGAATATGCTATCGATGAAGTAACAAACAATAAGGGTACGTATATAGGAATGAAAAACAAATTTGATTTACTAATACAAGGTCTGCGTGATGAATGAGATACAAGTGATAAAAAAACGAAATAGGCAAACCGCCATTAATCTAATAACAAGTTTAGTAACGCTTGTTATAACAATGGCTATCAATTTTTTCTTGTCACCATATATTGTTAAAACATTAGGAGAAGAAGCAAATGGGTTTGCTCAACTTGCTAATAATTTTATAAGTTATGCTTCATTGATTACTATTGCGCTTAATAGTATGGCGGGAAGATTTATAACCATATATTATTATAAAAACGACATTGATAAGTGCAATAGATTATATTCGTCAATAATAATAGCAAATATTTTTATTATGCTCGTATTGATATTGCCAGCAACGTTATGTACGGTCTATCTTGAAAATTTAATACGTATATCAGATGCCAATATTCAACAGGTTAAAATTCTTTTTTCCATTGCATTTGCTTCTTTTTATGCTTCACAAATAATAAGTTTATTAAATATATGTACTTACGTGAAAAATGCACTATATATTCAAAATATTATAAATATGGTATCAACCATAATGAGAGCAGTGTTATTGATATTAATGTTTACGCTGTTTATACCCAAAATTTATTACGTGAGTTTGGCGGGTTTTGTATTGTCCATCTTGACAATTCCCGTGTCGTATATTGTAAAGCGAAGAATAATGTCTGAGATTGTGTTTAATGTTCGATTATTTGATTTTAAGGCAATCAAAGTATTGTTAAAATCCGGAATTTGGAATACTATAAATCAGTGCGGAACTATATTGATGACAGGACTTGATTTATTGTTGTCTAATCTTTTTATAGGGCCAGTGCAAATGGGCGTGCTGTCAGTTTCTAAAATTGTGCCAAATGCAATTACTCAATTAGCAGTTACTATAAACGGTGCGTTTTCGCCAAATCAAACTATTTCTTATGGCGCAGATGATAAAAAAGAGTTGCTTGACTCTCTTAATTACGCAGTAAAGGTATCGTGCATAATGGTATCAATATCCATAGTGGTATTTTCCGTATATGCGTATGATTTTTACGTACTGTGGCAACCAACCTTAAATGCCAAAGAACTAACGATTTTGTCAATATTGACGTGTATGATGTATATCCCATTTTGTGGAACACAAACGCTATATAATGTGTTTACGGCAGCAAACAAATTAGCAGTTAATTCGATTTCGTTCCTAGTCACTGGTATATTAAACTTTTTAATCGTATATCTATTGCTAGAGTTTACAGATTTAGGTTTATTGGCTGTTGCTGGGACAAGTTCTGTATTGTCTATGATAAGAAGTGCAATTATAACTATTCCATACACGGCAAAGATTCTTGGCCTAAAATGGTATTATTTTTACAAGGATAGTATTACGTCGCTTATTTGTTGTGGAATAGTTGCTTTAATATCCGTTGGTTTTAGATATTTGATAATGCCAAAGGGATGGGGAATGTTGATATTGGCAATTGCCGTATCGGTTATTATGTCTATTATATGTTCTATATTTGTAATATTAAATAAAGAACAAAGAAAAAAACTATTAGTTAAAATGAGGATAAAGCATGGATAAAATAAAAATGATAATTTTGTTGGCAGTACCGACAACTATTTGTAATTTAAAATGTAGGTATTGTTATTTATCTCAAAGAGAAAGTTCTTTCAGTGGTGAACAGGCTCAAATGGAGTATTCGCCTATGGAGGTGGCAAAAGCACTTTCAAAAGAACGAATAGGTGGTACTGCATTTATAAATATTTGTGCCGATGGAGAAACGTTGTTAACTAAGAATATTGATGAATATATTTACTTATTAGCAAAAGAAGGACATTATATAGAGATAGTTACAAATCTAACCGTTACACCAGTAATTGATAAAATATTAACTTGGGAAAAGGATATTTTGGAGCATATTACGTTCAAATGTTCTTTTCACTACCTACAATTAAAGGAGCGGAATTGGCTAGATAGATTTTCAATGAATGTAAATAAAATATGGCAAGCAGGGGCATCAGCGAATATTGAAATAACACCCGACGACGAATTGATACCATATATTGATGAAGTAAAAGAATTCTCTATTGCTAATTTTGGAGCATTGCCACAGTTAACTATTGCTCGAGATGATAATGATAAACATAATTATTTGACAAATCTTACAATAGATGAATATGACAAAATTTGGTCGCAATTTAATAGTAATTTTTGGCAATTTAAGAAAGCGATATTTAACGTAGATAGGAAAGAATTTTGTTATGCTGGGCAATGGTCGGTATATATTAATTTAGCAACAGGAATGGCGAATCAGTGCTATTTGACAAACGAACGAGTAAACGTTTTTGAAAATATCGACGAGCCTATACGTTTACGTCCAATATGTAAATGTATAGATACGCATTGTTATAATGGACATGCGTTACTAACTTTGGGACTAATACCAGGATTAACCACCATTGGATATGGAGATATTCGAGATAGAGAAAGAGAAGATGGAACGCATTGGATTAGACCACAAATGAAGGAGTTTTTAAATTCGAAACTAGAAGAAAGTAATAGTAAGTATTCGAAATCAGAAAAAAGACGATTGATTATTAATAATTATATTAAGTATCCTAAGCATTATATAGGAAAAGAATTAAGAAAATTGCATATATTAAAATAATAATATAATCTAAACGCACCGTGATATGATGTGAACCCAAAAGTTTAGACAAAAAATTGAATTAATTA